>Ga0325404_1006700_pt1 | contig 12073 bp, 8 predicted proteins | sample PopdelMetagenome_18_FD_205664 | JGI IMG/M metagenome (GOLD analysis project Ga0325404, IMG submission 205664) | Populus deltoides microbial communities from Bellville, Georgia, United States - Xylem-Control-R1 | ecosystem: Host-associated > Plants > Phyllosphere > Stem > Wood/Secondary xylem... | reverse complement strand
ACTTTTGAGTTTGATGTATGGAAGGAATTTGTTTGTCAATGAAGGTGTCGAGGAAAAGAGGAGATCAGAATACATTAGATTATTTTTTTTACATGCTATAAATAAACGTTATTATTCTCAAACGAAAAAAAGTTTAATTATATAATATTTAAATTATATAATATTTAATAAATCATTATTTATTCATCTATAACCCGTGAAGTATAGAAAAATTTAATTTTAAAAATATTGTTTATATAAAAAGCAGTATAGTCATTTTATAATAACAACTCGTGTAAAAATTGGGTAATTTTGTCCTATTTCTTTTCCTTTTTTAGTGGGACAAAATTTTCTTTTCTTGAAAAACCTTAAATATAATAAAAAAAAATATTTTTTTATTGTCTAAAAATAAACAAAATAACTTTAAATTTTTTTTTCATATTCAATCCATCATATCAAGCACTTACTTAATTATCAGCCTTAAAATTTAATGATATTTTCCTGTGATCATATTGTAGGAAAATTTATTAAAACATGGTTAATTAGTATATTTGTTGGAATTTAATTTCCAACATAAACTCTTTAACATGAAACAATAACATTATTTATAAATTATGGATTAATTGAATCTCAAGAAATCTTAATTAATATGTTTTGGTGGAACTCAAATTCTTTAAAAAGTACTTTACCCCACTTAAAAAAAAAAATTTATTGGATTGATTAAGAAAAATTTTCATTATACCTAATTTTTTTAAAATGAAAAACAAGAGCCTTGTTTGGATGAGATTGAAAATTAAAAAAAATGGACATGAATGATTAGATAAATAAATAAACCCTATTTTTACCAAGATAATGTATCATGCCCTAATTTCTTTTTGACATACCATTATCACATGTTCATGTTTGTACTTCTTAGTTACCAAATAACATATGGACATCAATTGAAACTCCAACATTCTTTTTTACTTATATGATATTTTTTAAATGATTTTTAATTAAAAATATATTAAAATGATATTTTTTTATTTATATTTACTTTACACCCAACTCACCAAAACAATCGAAAACATTTAAAAAAAATATTAATTTAATGATTTTCAACTGAAAGCAATTTAAATGGCACTTAGAAAAATATAAGTTATCACAATGTCAAACATGCACTAGCCATTAAATAGATGTTTAGAAGTGCATTAATTTTTGTTTTTAAATGTATTTTAATAATGCATTTCATTTGAAAATACATAAAAATAATTATTTTTTAGTGTTTTTTTATTGTTTTAATGAGTTGATGTTGAAAATAAAAAATATTTTAAAAAATCATTTTTAAACAAAATTTACTTTTAAAAAACACCCTGCATCATAATACTAAACAAGCACTAAAATTTAAACCTCAAAAAATAAGTTATCAAATATAAGTTTATATTAGGCATTTACAAGGGTTTTTTTTTTCATGAGAGAGATGGAAATGGAGATGGAGATGGAGAGGGAGAGAGAGAGATGGAGATGGAGATGGAGAGAGAGAGAGAGAGAGAGATGGAATTTAGGAATTGAAGCACGTGATGGATTGGGAAATTTTTTTATCAAACACAAAAATAACAGGTCATATGCGCAAAACCCACGCCTTCTCTCTGTTCAGAAAAACCACACCTCCTAATCTTTAGACGCGTAGACCACGTTGTCAATATTATCTGCTTTGGAGATGACGTGTCGCCACCCCACATGCCCTCATGACTCCATTGCCTTTTGCCTTACCTCAAAGACAGGATCCAGTCATTGATGATGAGGGCTGATCGCTGCTCAAAAATCATTTTGGAGTAGAGAATTTGAAAAGGAATTCAGATAATTTAAGGGATTTTTTAAAATAACATTTTTTTTAATCAAAATTATTCAAAATATTATCCCTAACAATGATGGTGGATTCACCATCCACTTTAAAATCTAGAATTTCTACCAATTTTATAAATGTGAAATGTGAAAACTTATTTATATTTTACCTTTTGTATTAAAATTATAAAATTCCTTCTCATTTTGTCAAGATATTTGAAATCCAAACATAATTTAAAAAAATTATTGTAGTAATGACTGATTTTATCTTTTAAACCAAACAATTCAAAACAAATAAGTTTTTGTTTATATTTGCAAAACAAAAGGAATATTACGTAATATCAAATGATTAAGAATTAAGAGAATGTTTGGTTGCTTTCTCGAGACAGGAAATATGAAGATAATGGAGTTAAAAGAAACATGATTTTTTTTATAATTCTTTATTTAGAAGGTACTTGGCCTTGAGGTTGAATTTGATTTTCTTTAAAATTTAAATATTTTTTACTTTAAATTATTTTTTTAGTTTTTTTAATTTTTTTAATATGTCGATGTCAAAAATAGATTTTAAAAAATAAAAATAATATTATTTTAATGTATTTTTAAACAAAAAATATTTTAAAAAACAATCTTTATCACACTCAAAAACACCCTCTTAAAAAAAATTAACTTCAAAATTATTCTATTGACTTATTTATATATTTTTTATCTTCGTTGTTCCCACTTAGATATATGTTTATATCTTCTATATATATATATATATATATATATATATATATATATATAACGTGTTAATCTTCCAATTTTTGAAGGAAAAAAAAAAAAAAAACAATGACAAGCTTAGAATAGAAACTCATCAAGCGAGGGTAACGTGATTTCCTATGGGTGTGTGAATCCAGGAAGGTGGGCTATCTCACACGGAAACACACACGCTAAGGAAAATCAAGAAAAGTAGTAGTTACAAATGAAAAATAAATATATATAAGCTGTCATGGAGCCAATTAAAGAACAAGTCTTTGCTGTTTCATTCTCCATGAATCAATCCATTTCTCTCTTTGACTAACCTATAAATACACACACACGCACGCACACGCACACACACAAACAAACAAGGCCTGAACCAAGTCAGGATGATGAGTTTTTGAGGAGGAAATCAAAACAAGAAGATAACAATGAAGTGGTCATGGATTCAGGCAGCTGGGACAACCAAGAAGGTTCATGTCAAGGTGAGGCCATTGAAGCTAGAAGGATTGTTGTGTAAAGAAAAGGTTGATGGTAATGGAAGAGAAAGAATGGTTTTTGTTGTCAAGATGAAATGGAAAGGTCCCAAGTCGTCAGGATTAGGTCCATTTTATCGGGTTTCCAAGTGCCAAAGAAATTATAGCAGCCAGAAATTCCTCAAGGAAGGGGAGTCTGATATAGAATGGAATGGTGAAGAATTTGAGAGTGTTTGGATTCCTTCCAAAGACAATTCTTTTGTTCAGTGGGATGTTTCTTTCAGCGTTTTATATGTAAGTTTCTTGTTTTGGCATAACGTCTTTTTTTTTAATTGTTCTGGTCGTGTTCATCCTTGCTTTTGTATGAATCCAGGACTAAAATGGTGATGGTCTTTTTGCAGGGTGAGGATGAGAAATCCATGGCTAAAATGGCAGTCTTGGGAAATGTTACGCTGAATTTAGCAGAACTGGCTTCAAGGATGAATTCCCAGATTGAAAAAAAGCTGCCAGTTTCTTTACATATTGATGGAGTTGACTGCCAAGCTTCTCTTTTGGTAAGTTTCATTTCCAGCTGCAGACCAAATTCTCTAGCTGATCTGTTCTGCTAAAAAAAAAACTGTGTGTAACTGAAGATCAGAGAGATTTCCTCTTCTCAATCAAAACGTTTGTGTAACTGAAGATCAGTTTTGGCTGAGAAGAGGAAATCTCTCAAACATTTCGTAATTAACTTGTAATAAATGCCTGCATTGATTCACTTGTCTCTGTAGCTACAAATTTCATAGTTATCGGCTGTTCCAAGATGGTGTAAGAAACCGATCAAAATAGAGTTTTAGTGTGTCCAAATTCTATGCCATAGATAGGATTAGGATACCCTCTGTTCAATTCTGTGAAAGAAACAGGAGAAATGGTGTTATTAAGTGAAATGGAAACAGCATATCTGAGCTGTTTGCACCACTTCCTTTATTGATATGGAAGATTTAGCTGTAAAAATATAGTAAAAAACCGAAACACGGCTCTGAGTAACCAATTGAGATGAAATAACTTAGAGGTTTCGCCAGATAAGGAAAGGGAAAAAAAGAGCAAAACTCAACCATCGAAAGCCCAAGTCTTCAATGAAACAACGAAATTTACAATAAACAATTACTCTTGGTATTTGACCTTTTCATTGTATATATTTTCCTTGTAACTTACATGATGTGTAGCTACTATTGACCTTTTTGTTTAATATAATCTGAATTACTCTTGGCCTAAATATTTAATCAATGACTATTTCATTTCATACAGATTGGTGTAAGCTTCGCTGAGGTCAGAAATTCATGTGACCAAGCAGGAACTGTTCAAAACTCGGGTGATTCGGATACTAAGGAGGGACTTTTCAAGGGCAGTACAGCTTCTAAGAATGAAATGGACAGAGTAAACCGAGTGAATTCTAGTGACTCGGATGAGTCAACTATGTTTGACTCAGATGATTCGGCCGGAACTTTGACTTCCACGAGCGACGGTAGTACTCAAGAGATGGGTTCAGGGATCGAGCTGGGTTCATCCCTGGAGACTCAGTCAGACCGAGCTACCAAGGTTGGGTTATTCTCATGGAAGAAGAGAAGGTTGAGCTTCAGCTTGTCCAGGAGGAAAGTTGAGCCATTCGTTGAGAAAACAGATGCGAAGGTGGACAAATCCGATTCCACACAGGTACGTAGATTACCTGACAGAGAAATACCCGTGCATGTGAATCGAGATCCTGTCTGTTCATTCGATTATTTTATATATTAAGGTACTCCTGCATTACTTGTTGAACCTCTGATAGTGTTGTGTCGGCCAAACCCATAGACATGCCCCCTTATAGTAGTGTCACGTCGATTTCAAAAGTTAAATCTTCATAATTCAATCAATCCAAAATAAGCAATTGAAAGAACTTTTCATGTCTAGGAATAGTATGCAAGCTTTTTTAGTTGCTCTGGAAATGATGAAAGAACTTGCCTTGGAGCATAATGGCATGGTGGACCACAAAAAATTCATCATGGTCACCATGTCCCTAATTTTGTCATTTGTTATGACAAACTCATTGGCATTTGAAAGTTATGGGAAAGGGAAGTTTGAGATATAATTGGTTCCACTGTTGTTCTTGCAGAAAGACAAGTGGGAAGTCAAAGAACTAGTCAGCAGAGATGGTCAAGCAAAACTCGAAGCCAACGTGTTTCTTGCTTCCTTTGATCAACGAAGTGAAAAGGCCGCCGGAGAGAGTGCCTGCACGGCAATAGTTGCGGTCATTGCCGATTGGCTTCACTCAAACCGAGAATTCATGCCAACATTGTCTCAGTTTGACAACCTCATAACAGAAGGTTCCCAGGAATGGCGAAAGCTTTGCGACAATGAGGCCTACATGAATTCCTTCCCTGATAACCACTTTGATCTTGAAACTGTCTTGAAAGCTGATCTTCGGCCTTTGACCATCTCACACGAGAAATCTTTTACTGGGATTTTCAGTCCTGAAAAATTTGAAAACTTAAAGGGAGCCACATCTTTCGACGACATATGGCAAGAAATAACCAGCAACACAAACGATTATGAGCAGAGGATATATATTGTGAGTTGGAACGATCATTTCTTCGTGTTAAAGGTAGATGCCGAAGCTTATTATATCATTGATTCGCTAGGTGAGAGACTCTTTGAGGGTTGCGGCCAGGCATACATCTTAAAGTTCGATGGCTCGAGCTTGATGTATGAGAAGGTGGCGAAAGAAGATGTTGCCACGGAGGAAATGACAGGGGAAGAGAGGTCTAAGGATAAAGAGGACATAATTTGCAAGGGAAAAGAGTGTTGTAAAGAATTCATTAAGAGATTCTTTGCTGCCATTCCAGTTGGAGAACTTGAAGAGGAAGAGAAAAGGGGCGCAGTTTCCACTTTTTCTCTCCTGAAGAGACTACAGATAGATTTCCACTACTGCTCTTCTTTGTCTGCTTCTAATTCCTCCTCCTCTCCAACATCTTCCACCTCCTTCTAGAGCAGTCACATTGTATGCATACGGTGTAATTTTTTTCCCCACTTTTAACCTTTTTTTTCATCACATTTCCCTCTTGGCTAGATAGATGCCACAGCAAGAAGTGTACAGAGCCAGGACTCCTCTTTGGGGCAAAATACACATTCAACAGCTCATTCGGTGCTGTCATTGGTACGGAAAATTTTTTTGACACGATTTCATTTACAGCATAATAGTTAATTTCTAAACCCTAAGTGGCTTTTGAATCCCATCACCCTTTATGTCTCATAAACAAATCAGTTCCCCAGTCACAATCATGAAGGTGAAGAAAGTATAGCTTACTGAAATAGTGAGGAATGGCCTCCATCAATCTACATTTTTTGACCTATCTGACAAATTTACCAAGACCAATGTGGTCCACATCCTCCACTATGCCCTTAGATGTGTTGACGCCATTTAGTATTAGAGTTAGACCCTGCAGATGGCTGATAAGCACCCACTGCCCACAAATAGTAATCACCATTCATACAAACAAAAGGTTTTGTCCTCTTCCTAAAAAGGCCACATACACAAAGGGTCCACAAAACAGCCTCAAAGCATATTGACTCCCAATGTAATAGTAAGATTTGGCAAGATTAGACCTTCTTGTTCCCCACTAAGACAAACAAAATGCATATCCAGTGATTCAATAATCATTTCTTGCCCACTTTTTAACCAAAACCAATCAGAATGGGGGCCAGTGACCACTGACCTCAGATCTAATTATCAGGATTACTTCTCCTAATGGCTAAGTTTAAGGTTTGTTGAAGAGACACGTCTTTGCCCCCTACCTTTCCACATTTATACTAAGCTTTATAAGAATACATTCGAAGAGCACCTCGGAACTGCCTTTTGGACTTGTAATTATAAAGCTTCAGCTAATTGGACATGCAGTGACATGGATTACCCTACCAGCTTCTGTACATATGATACAAATAGAATAAAGCCTGCTCTTTAAAACCACTTCCATTTTCCTCTTTTTTACACCTAGTTGCTGTCTTAAAATCAAACTTTCTCCATCCAGGTAAAAAGAAATGATGGTATGCAAGTTCTGGTCTGTGGTCCAAAAGCAACACCATGTTGCATCAAACATTTCTTCGTAAATTTAAACCACATGCTTCTTATGTTAGTTCTAATTTAAACTCAGATCAATATTTACATCTAACATTCTTACAATATTGCAGCTAGCAACTCATCATTGTCAAGCAAAACTTGCGAGCACTACATTGCCAAAAAGAGCTTTAGCAAGATATGCTTGCTTTAGGCATATCAAGAGTTTGAAGCAACATACCAAGCAACAGCCAGCTTACGAGCCCACGCTTTTCATTCTGCCAGTTAACTTATTACAAGGAAGCTTTGGCCGCCATAAAAATTGTTGATCCTCGACATGGTGATCGAAAACCAACTTGCGTTTTTTCATTGTCACATCTACAATTATATGTTCCCTCGATTTGCTTGAATGTGAAACTTGCGGGTCAACCACATCAACCTTGGGGAAGAAAGATAACTCCTTGTCCATTTGTGGCATCCAATCATCAAACTTACCCCCCTCTTGAGAACAATCATGGCCACCGTCTTTGGCATCCTTTATTTGCTTGGTTTTCGCACTAGGCACTGGAGCTAAGATAGAGCCTAACCGCAATGATAAATCGCACTCAATTTCTTGTGATTGCAAACAGTCCTTGTGACCAACTTGACTGGTTCTAACAGGGGTGTCCTCGTTGCAGGGGAAGAAGTTTTGCACAGCAACCACCTTGACAGGCTCTATAGTGCCAGGAACAGTCTTAGGAAGAGCTCCACAACCTCGCTGTGGCTCTAGGCAACTACCATAGTATAGGGGGTAAACAGAGCACAAGCTTGGTATACGGTAATTTTCCAAGGGTAAACATCGGTTAACATTAGATGGAGGAATGTTCTCAGTCCTAAAAAGAACTCTGTTAGAAGTGTCATTGCCCTGGCCAACATGGTCTTGTGATTCTGAGCCTGAAGGAGCAGAATTCATGAATGTGGGTTTTACCAGGTTTGAATAATCACGCAGGCAATGTGAGTTGGATATGTGATTTGCCCGAATGGCGTTGTGCACAGCAGCAGGTGACAAGGTGTTTGACTCTTGAGTGCTAGAACTAAGGTAAAACCTCAGATTGCAATTTCGTTGGCTCCTCGAGGCTCTTCTTGGTGTGCAGCCCAAATTGAGAGCAGCTGAGCAGTAATGAAATAGGGTGAGAAGGGTTACTCATATAGCATTTGCATGCAGAACATTGTCCGTACAACGTATCAAACAAAGTGGAGAGTCGCATAAAATGGGGACTTAAAGTGACAGCACTATGTGAGATATAATTATGATGGTTGAATCAAGTATGCTGAAAGGCACATACACTGAATCTAAATTTCAAAGTAGCACTCATTGTAATTGATTTCAAGCACTGAAAAATTGGGCCAAAAGTATTTTAAATTCTGAAGCAACAAAATCTTTATTCAAGACATGCAGAAATCAAAGACTACAATTAGCACAAGGAATAAAAACTGGGCAGGTACCTTCAATGCAAGGTTGAAGAAGCTCTCCAGTTTCCAAACTCTCATCGCGTCGAATTATGGTATTAATGGCATCATTTGCTCTGTCCCAGAGTGTCTTAAGGTCCATATATTCAGCCTGTGCAAGCATTAGAATCCAAAAATAAGCTCTACAAAAAGACAGTGATCAAATCTACTAAACCAGCAAAAACTTGGCACTATTGCTGAGAAACATAGAAAGCAAAATAAATGTCAATTATGTATCTTTAATTCATTAAATTGTCAGCACCCAATAGCATGACCTCAAGCTCAAAATTAATATATATATACACACACTTCATTGATCGTTAACTCTGTCTCCAGTCTCCAGTTACCAATAGATAAAGATGGAGGTGTTCATATTTCAATTGACAGTAACAGGATAAAAAAGAAGAAAGCTTCGACCTCGGAATTGGCTTTGGAGTACATGATTTCTTCTGCTTTCAGGACAACAACAGGGAGCTTCTCTTGCCATTCCTTGTTCTTTTTAGTTGCTGGGCAATGAGCCTCATTGACGAGTCTAAACAACATACATAACCAAAATCAGTGAAAAAAGACAGACCCTTTATCAAATAAGAACATACACAAAGAAAGAAGTAGGAGGGTACCTGAAGATTTCTTGAATGAGAGAACCTCTGATGGGCTGGTGTCTATCACTGTGCCACGCTCTTCTAACACATTCATAAGGCCTTGGTCCTGGTCGAGGCATCTTCTTCTTCACTAGTACTAACTCTTTGAGAGGAAGAAAGAAAGAAGAAGAAGATTTCTCCGTTCCTTGAGGGGTCCAAGCTGACAAAGCTGTGACCGAGAAGAAAAGGGTAGCTTCAGTTTTTGGTTTCCTACGTTTTACTCTTGCTTGTGACTTTATCAAGTCTTCAAAGGTCACACACACACATTGATCAGAACAACAACATCATCAACAACAACAACACAGTAAACAAAAAAAATATACAAGAAGTGATGAGAGAAGCAAAAGGCTTTTTAATATTTTTTTATAAGGGCTTCGGCTTTCTTTTTCTCTCTTTTCTGTCACAAACTCAATTATTTCAAATGGGTTTTAATGAGTTTGGTGTGTCCCCCACTCATCCACATGCCTGCTTCCCCTAGCCCCAAGAGTCCCTCTCTCTATTTTTTTCCCCCATTGTTTCTGTGGCCTTTTCTCTTCCTTTTTTTTTTCGCTTTATTTTTTGCCTCGTAACGTTATCTATCACTCTCTCTCTCTCCCCCCTTCAATGTTTTTCCAGCCAAAAGTCTTGTGAAACTTTTACAGTTCTTGTAGAGGTTGGGGTTGCTTAGAAACCACCGACAGTGACAATATCATCAGCTCTTCTCCTCCCCTACCACAACTTGGACGGTCACCAGTGAGAAAGGTCGGCCTCATGTTCTTACCATGTTAGCGAGCCTCTTTCTGAGCTACGGGGTAAAGGGTGGCCCATTCCATTGCTATAAAGAAAGATCTTTTTCATGGGTCAATGTAACCGAGACGGGTAAACAAAAAAAAATGACCTTTTTTCAAGAAAGCTGCTTGATTATGCATTCCACCATAATCACCATTTATTTATTCAAGTCATAAGACGAGAATGCCATTACAGCGGTACCTTTGGCTCCTGCTACTTTAAAAAAAAAATCAGATTTTACAAAAAAATATATGTATGGTTAAATTGGTTTTTATTAATGAAAAGTATGTTATTTTAGTTTTTATAAAATTAAAATTTAAAATGCAATTACATATCCAGAATAAAAAATTTAAATTATTTAACTAATATAAATAATTTTTTCTTGGTAGAGTGTTTAGTTAATAACTAACCCGAGGTAAGAATTGGGAGCTGGGGATAGTAAATGTTTTTCCAGTAGTGTTTAGTTATTATTTCAAAATAAATATATTTTCTTATATAATTTATTTTAAAACTATTTTAATATTTTTTGTTTTGTTTATATATTTATATATATATATCATAATTTTATTCTATATGTCTGTTTGGAATTGTAGTAACGGTTGCGATTCAAAGTGTTTTTCGCTTAGAAATGCATCAAAATGATTTTTTAAAAAAATTATTTTTGAAATCAACATATCAAAACGATCTAAAAATATAAAAAATAATTAAAAAAATAAATTTTAAAGGAACGCGATTTCAACCGGTTCCAAACACGGCATAAAACCAGCGTATAGGATAAAAGTGTTTTTTACTTAGAAATATATCAAAATGATATTTTTTTCATTTTAAAAAAATTATTTTTGAAATCAGTACATAAAAACGATCTGAAAATATAAAAAAATTAGTAAAAAAAATTAAATTTCAAGGGAACGCGATTTCAACCACGTTTCCAAACACGGTCTAAAACTGACATTTATAAATAAATAATTTTTTTTTATAGATGAATGCCAATAAATATTGATTTTCTTATGAATTTAAATATTTTTAGACAAAAAAGAATCACTTTCTTTTTTTTTAACGGGAAGGGAGGAAATATTCCGTCCTTCAAGGGTAACTTGGATTTACTCAGGTAAATTCAATATGTTGTCGTCTCAATAATTTTATAATAAAATATCATCTAATAAGTTTTTTTCTTAGAAAATACATTAACAATGCCTTGATATTTTTTTATTGCATTCAAAATAAAATCCAAACTACTTTATGCTGCGTGTTTTTTTTTTATTATCGTTATCTTATTCAATAAAAAAATGATTCCAATTAACAAAATTGATAAACACAACCATGTTTATTGTTCATGTTGCAATATCCTACATCTTGATACGCATCTATCTTTTAAATTTTAAATTACTTCTTTTTTGTATTTATTATCACGAATAATTCTTGATTTATTACTTAAATTCAAGGTTTTCGATTTGTAATTAGATTTTTTTTTCTTGGTGTAAAGAAAACCATGTTGTAAGTGCATTTTTTTTTTTATTTTCTTGTGTCGAAAAAAAGAAATTATCTTGCTCAGAACCTAGTGCTGGGGTATACAGCTAGTATTTAACTAATTAGAGTCTACAAGTCAGCAATGTTGAATTGTAAATATAAAATTAGTCTAAAAGCTTTCGCAAATGACTGATCAAACTAACAAATCTTTTCTTACAATTTTTTTTATTTTTTTATTTTTTTTGTGTGTGAAAAATGGCATCATGGGATGATCATACCTTTGGGAATACCTTTCGATCTGTGTCTCCTCTTTTCCAGCAATTTCCGACGCTGTCGCTTATGATTGCATTTACAGAGAGGAGGGCAAGAAGTACAATGGTGGATGGAATTAGGGAAACCATTGCCTGTAATTAAGGATATACTGTAATTGTTGTAGAAAGGCAGAATTTAGGCGTTGGGATATTCGGGTTATGGCATGGAATTTCATCATCATGATCATGGATCGGCAAAGCTGCCTGTCACTTCAAGTGATGGTACCTGCTACGATTAAAATATATAAAAATATTTTTAGCATTCAAATAGATTTGGGCTTGAAAATGTTTTTGCATTCAAATTGAATTTTTTGG
>Ga0325404_1006697_pt1 | contig 12076 bp, 9 predicted proteins | sample PopdelMetagenome_18_FD_205664 | JGI IMG/M metagenome (GOLD analysis project Ga0325404, IMG submission 205664) | Populus deltoides microbial communities from Bellville, Georgia, United States - Xylem-Control-R1 | ecosystem: Host-associated > Plants > Phyllosphere > Stem > Wood/Secondary xylem... | reverse complement strand
TTGATCTACTAGATGTAAAATAGCATAAAGTAAAATATAATCGATGTACATAAACGGGATATATGTTGTTGCAAGCTGCTGTTCTAAGTTCTTTCTTTAAAACTAATTATCATATGGATTAAAATCTAATCAAGATTCAGTATTAGTGATTGATATATCACTTGCATCATTACAAGACCTGTGCTATTGCTAGTTTTCATGCATGAATCGAGCTCATTTTAAAAGGAATTATATTAAAATTATTATTTTGTATTTTTTTTTAATACTCAATTCGATAAAATTGTTTGAACTTTTTTGATAGATATTGAAATTAGGGTTGAAAGAATTGCTCATTGAAAAATTGCTATGCAATTAGCTAAATTAATAGCAGTTCATGAAGACTTGACAGTTTGCTAGTTAATGATATCCCTAAAAATCCCAAGGTGCTTAGAATAAGTTACAAATTGGTTAATCATTTGTTCTTGTAATTTGACCCACTTTCTTTAGCTTGCATGATCAAAATTGGTGTGGCTTGATAATAAAGGCATTGTATCTGTGAAATATCTTTTATGATATGTTAAAAGATTTTTAAAGAAAGTATCTTCGTAGAAAAAGAATAAGGATATTTTTGAAAAGAAATGCTCTTAAAATATATATGCAATAGAGCATTAAGAAATTCAGAACTCTTTATCTAGATAGTTTAGGGAATATTTATAGCACGTGAACTTTTTTTTTTTTTTGTTGAAGTGGAAGGGCTAGAGAGTCATTCCACCCTTCTAGATTAATTTTGTATCATGAGTTGTGTTTCACTAAGTCTACCCAAGACACTATAACAAAACACCTATCTTCCACTAATTTTATTCAATTAAGAGATAGATACATGGTAGACCACGAGAGATTTTAATGCACTTAATGATATCTGTGAAATATAGACTTATTTAATTAAATTTATTTATTGAGAATAATTTCTTTTAGATTTATTTAAAAATATGTGGAGGTATAATGTTATATTCAGACATTATATTTGAATTCTTAAGTGTAGTGGATTTAGTCATGCATTAGGCCTAGACAAATATGAAGTGCTTGACCGCGTCCAGATGACAAAGGCATCAGACCTAACACCATGGGCATGACAACTACTACTAGATTCAACAACACCTTAGTGTGGCAGGCTCCTGATCCAACTGTGTTTGGGTATGTGGGTTTGGCACAATGCCTATATGCTGATAAAAAATAGGCTTGGTGTCATGTCAGATCCACTCGCTAGGCCTCGCATATGCGTCAAGCTCACCTGTGTTTGGAGCTGGCGCATTTGTCAAGCCCAAGCGCCGGGTCTGGTAGTCCATGTTAGGCCCAGTGGTTTTTTGGGCCTAATAGTGCATGTCTGTCCAGAGGTGTTCCAGGCCTTTCCAGCATGAATTTTTTGAAGAAAAACAAAACATGATGCATCACTAGCAGCTCTTCTATATCCCGTTCATCTTTTTCTTTTGGTGTTGTTGCAGTCGTGTTGGCTCTCGACAAGAAAAGTGGGATGATATTATTTCCCTTTAATTTATACTCTTTCTACTTGGTTTCGCCATTATGGAGTTGCTTATATTAGTTGTTTTTTGTTTCAGCCATGATATTTTGCCCTAGCCCCAGAAACAAATGCGTACCAGAGCATCTTCGCAACCAGAGGTCCCTCTCTTTTGTGTTTTTCTGCGTATACTTTTCTCACATCATGCCTGCCATAAAATTTAAGATAAGTAGGAACCAATTCTCCTTGCTTGACCTTTTTTGCATCATGATTTGTCCAAATGCAACAGGATTATCATTGTTGCAAACACGGAAAGCCTCGGCTTTTGTTGCATTCAAGAGAATCAACCGAAGTTTCACAGCAGAAGCATGCAAAAAGAATTGAATTGTGATTTTTAAGCTCATAAACTTTGAAGGAATTAAGAATATCTCAGAAACATGCACATCAATTCTCTGTTTTTATCATAATAGAAGGCCAATCCCATTTCAAGTCCAGATACTATCTCACTTTGTTTTGAAACTCAAACAGGACAAAGGGTTTCTCTTTTGAAAACCATTGAGTTGAGAGTTGGATGTATCAGTACATAAGAGGACCTAAGCATATCTGGGTCGATGTTCTATTCAGATGAATAATATTATAGTACTTGTGACTTCTACAAGCACAGAGGAATGATCCCATAGCAAGTCCAAATACTATCTCCTCAAAAGAATGCCATTATCTATATACTTTGTGAACATGTCTGCTGTTCATCATTTTTTTCCTGCGTGTTGGCACGACATCTAGATTAAATCTTTTCCTTACTTTGTTGGTCTGCTAATATGGCTGCCGCAGCTTTTGCTTGCAATTACACTCCTCTTTTTTTTCGTTTGGCATCTCTTCATGCTGTGATTATGCGTTGAACGTTGCTGGTTCATATTCTTAGCATCGTCCAATCATGTATGTTCAAATGGTTGGAGCTACAACATGACTGAACCCACAGAATAAATCAGTTGAGAGTGGTTGCTGTGTTAAAGAACAAAGTCAGTGGCCTAACCATGTGATTAATTTATGACTTGATAATGCAACGTTATTAGGTGAATTGTGATTTTTTTTCCACACGACATGTGATTTTCTCAGCCTACAAATCAATATGATGATTTGTCGATTCAAAGCTTGGCCCACACCGGGTTTTATGTCTTACTGTGTTAAAGAAAAGTTTCTGAATGAGTTGATGACATTGGATGGAACAAATGACATCCATGAACTTGAAAATGATGGGGAACAAGGGACATAACTCGAAAGTGCTGCAACAATCATGGCTGCCACAGATTGCTTCTCAGCAAAGAATAAACTTGGACGGCGCAGTTTTGGACCTGTTTACAATGTAGTTTTATATAAATCACTCAAAGAACAAAATTCAAAAACCCTGTAAAATCTATGTAATGACTAGTGAGATGTTTTATTTGAGGGAAATTTATCGATTGGGAGAGGGAGAGAGAGAGAGAGACATAAAAGACTATCAAGAAGTTCATGACAAGGGCTTGTTGAATTCAAAAACGAGCTTATACTCGTAGCTAAATTGCAGCACATGAATCTTGTCAGGCTCCTGGGTTGCTGCATTCAAGGGGATGAGAAGATGTTAGTCTACGAATACATGCCTAATAAAAGCTTGGATTCATTTATCTTTGGTAAGCAACAATTTCTCTCCATGCTGCTACGCGCTTCAGTTTCCTGATATATTTCAAAATTAATAAATTTCTGTGCTGCGAGTTTTAGAGCTTTGATCATGTCAGAGTAATGTAAATTATATCTTAAAACTTCACTAAACAGTTTAAATTTTTGAATTTTAACGTTGTATTAGAGCAAATGATCATAGTTGGAGGGGTGCGCTGGAGAATAACGGGAATGCCATGAAGGGCATTTTTACTCTGAAATCTGAATTCTTCAGTTTTGGAGTCCTGCTTCTAGAGATTGTGAGTGGTACAGAAAACCTAAACTTCTTCGTATTGACCCTCCCCTTCAGTTTAATTACGGAGTCGCTTTTTCTTTTTCTTTTTCTTTTTTCAGGTTATTGTAATTATTTTTTTATTTGGTCAATTTATTATAGTCATTTATTGTTAATATATATATATATATATATATATATATATATATCCAGCCATGCGTGTAGCCTATATTTACCTATGTATATTGATTGTGGAAGCTCGAAGGAGGTGGATAGAAAAAGGATTTTTCCTTGCCATAGAATTAATCCATATTCATGTTCAAAAACTCTATCTGTTATGCATGGTTGTTGAGACTTGAAAGCAGCTGATAGCATTTCTCTGGCCATAGCAACAAAGACGGCTCGAAGGCAACATTCTTGATTATTTGCAAGAGTAATACACAGAGCAGAAAAGGGTGCAAAGTGAACGGATTCACTTGGTCCTTACATTATGGGACAACAATGCTAGCTGCTGTCAGATTTTGGTTTGATTTGAAGCTTCATGATCGACATGACACTAATAATCACCATGAGAATAAGGCCGGCAGAGGAAGCAATGAGTGCAGCACCACCATGATCACAAAAAGTCTCAAATTTGTCACAAATCTTGTCCCACCTTGCATGAGAATTTCCGTTCTTGCCTAGCTCAGCCATGAAAGTCGCAGCACTAGCCCCTCCTGATAACAGAGCCACTGTCATCTGCAAACATTTGAGCAAAATAGTTTTTGTTTAACAAAGAGTCTTCTCTCCCCTTTTTTGTCTCTTGGTAAGGAAAAAAGTTGTGAGAATGTTACCATATCTAAAATGGCGACCATGGCAAGGCGCATTCCTTTGTAATCAAGCTTCTGACCACAAAGCTCCACCATAATCATCACCAAGTTATGGAAACTAGCCATTCCATTAGCTATAACAAAGAACCTGCATTACACCATATCTCACACACATAACTAGAAATACTGAAACATTTCCATGCTAAATTCCCATCTCCTATGTTCATGTACTTACAAATGCTGATTACAGTTATGTTAAAGGAAGGAGATGAGTTGATTAGGCTTACACGAATGCTGGGGTGTGTTGAAACTTGGCAGTGAGGGTGACTTTTATTGGGGTATTCCCAACAGTGGCAACAACAAGAGTTTTGGTTTCTTTGTTGAGCGCCATCACAAGTGTTGCAGCTGCTGTGGCCAAGAATGCAACCACCCTTACCATCAAGAGAGCCCATTTCTTTGGCTTTGGCTGTAAGCCAGTGCATCCAAGCTCAAGCTTTTCTTCATTTTGCAAGCCCATGTTGACAGAAGACAAGAGAGAGACTGGGATAGAAGGGATGAACGGAGTAATGATGATGGCAGACCAGCACAAGGCAGGCCATATATATAGGTTAAGAGAGGAAAATGGATGGCCAAATCCCTTTGCTGAGTCTAGGAAGCCACATTTAGTGTGCCACTAACTTTCTTTGGGTTGTCTAACCATCGAACTTAAAGTTCACAATTTTGGTTTTGGTGGTTGGGAAAAGTTCAAGTCCTTTTCCCCTTGCAGTAAACATCAGATTTTTTTCACGTAGGGTAAGGTTCATGATCTTGTCATGCCAATTGCTTGTTTGTGTTGGAGAATTCCTCCTCCTAACAAATCCCATTGACATGAGAGAAAACCAGATAAACAACAAATCCTTTGGATGCTAAACAAGTGAAGAACTTGGGTTCCATTCTCGAAAGAAATGAAGAGAATGGTATTGTTTGATATATGTTTTATGTTCAATTTACGTAGAATTTATATAGTAGGAGAACAAGAATAAAACAAATTATATAAAATGTTTCATATCTCTTATTAGATTATTGAAATAATTTTCTGATTAAGAAATAATAAAAAATATTTACCTTGATTATTTATTTAATGGATTCTATTTTGGGTGCTTTTACATCTTAGATATTAAACTCAGTTCGAGATCTTATCAAGTCCAAGGTTTTGATGGTAATCTATTCCAAAATAATATTATTTTGATGTTTTTTTAAACCTCTCATTTTAAATAAAATTTTAAAAGATAATTAAATTAATATTATTTTAAATTAAAAATCCATTCATGTTAATCAAGTCAAGTCTCATGAGTTTAACTAAGTAAATCATATTATAAGTTAATTCATCAAGTTAATTTTTAAAATGATTAAAAAAAACACCCATATGTTTCACATTTCAAGGAGAAATGGGCTATATATCATAGGTCCAGCCTTCAACCACCCTCCCTAATTAAAAATAAAAATAAAAATAAATCAATATAATATCTTTTCAGCTAAACACACTCAAGTATTAACATATAAGTTTAATCACAATGCTAGACAGCCTCTTCATGAGGAATCTCTCCGGCTTGGACTTGTATTGTCATATGACGAGAAAAGCAACTCCAATCAAAGACAAGATTTAAGCTTAGGAAGTGAGCTCTCTTATGTTTCACATTTCAAGGGGAAATGGGCTTATATGTCATAGGTTAACAAGCCAGGTTTAACAATATGTGACTTCAGCCTCCAAAACCCCCCTCTAATGCTTTGTGTGTATTTTATATTATGATATAAAATCATTTTTAAAAGTATATTTTATTTAAAAATACATTAAAATAATTTTAAATAAAAACCATAGAAAACACTATAATAACATATATTTAATATTTTTTCATGCTAAAACACACTATATAAATTCAACCTCAATGCTAGACAGCCTCCTCTTCGTATGGAATCTCTCGAGCTTGGACTTGCATTGTCATATGACGAGAAAAGTAATCCACAACTCTAATCAAGACAAAATTCAAGCTTAGGAAGTGATCTCTCTCTACCATTTCATGGAGACTTGCTTATGGCTCATTTCTTTTCTCCTCCCTTTTCTTTTAGCACAAGCTATCAAAAATTGCCTTGGCATCAATAATGTGCACCTCCCAATTCGTTTTTGAAAGGAAATACAACCATTTTCTATAAATGATTAAATTCCCAAAAAAGTCACTGTTTATTGCAATGAAGTCATTGCCTTGATGAGAAACAAACCACAACGCAGATGCAACTAATTTGGAAAGGCTAAAACATGATTTTAATGATAGAACAATCAATTATACAGAATTTATCTTCAAGAATCTAGGGTTCCGGAAGTACCAAATAAGCACATTCCCTGCATACAGTATATGATAGTTCACTTTGAAAGATACAAGCACATTCACTCAACCAGATATCAGTACATACGTAACGATGTTTCAGTTCGGCAATCAGAGAGACAGAAAGAATGCCCTCTAAAGCTTCATATCCTCAAAATGTACACATCCACACTGCAAATTTCACCAACAGCTCGTGTATTCAAAATGGTTTTGAACAAATGTTGCTCATAGCTATTTTAGACAAAATATACATAACGAATTTTCATATCCTTCTTCACAACATAGTATGAATCTGGGCCATTTCCTACTAAAAGTATAGCAAGATATCAAAATCTCACCGGATTATTTTTTTTCTGTAGTGACACCAACAACAACATTGCTGACCTGCAATGGATAGAAATCTTATCAGCACATATTCTACTCCAAAGGAATGAATGGAAAACAAAGAATGGGAAAAATATATCAGATTTTTTTAATAAGAAAAGTTGAAAAGTAATCAAGTTGAGTTATACCAATTTGCCACTTTCATCAACCGACATAGGGTTTTCCACAACGACAGTTTGAGTCTGAGAATGAGGCATTGAAAACAGGTATGAGAAGGGAAATAACAGATTTAGTAAGCATTAGATACAAAATTACCAAGATTTTTTGTAGCATTTTCCACCAGGAAAGAAAAGTAAGTCCAGTTACTTACTGTTGAAGTAGACGGCATTGTTCCACCTATACCACTAGGTCTGTTTGCTGGAAGCGGAACTCTCACATTAGCCATCTGCAAGACACATGATACAGCACAAGGGAGTGAAAAGAACAATCATTGCTCACTAAAGACCTCACAATGACCAAATGAGGAAAAAGTGCAGTGGTTGGTTGATATGCAATAAAAGAAATCATTCAGTCGCCAAAAACAGAGATGTATATCTAAAGCTATGGTGTCTGTTCATGGTTACAAGGATGCTCTAGCAGTATTAGAAAGTTACTTCTCACTGCAAGGGAATCATCTGGATCATGAAAATACATTCCAAGTCTATTTAACTTCACACACACAGGAGAACACTGAATTTACTGAAAGCCAGCTGACAGGATCAAAATGAAATTTATATTTATAATAATCTTAATTTACAGAGGAACTAATCCATGTCAAGGAATACAAAAACATTTGGCTCTTTTGGACTATTCCAATTGACTCCAGAGGTAACTGGCAAGCACAAAGAGCTAACATCCATTCAGAAGAAAAGGAAAATTTTGTTAAACAATAAGCACATTTACTAAAAAAATGTCAAGATTATCTCTGCAACACATCACAAAGCGAACCACAGCAGCAAATGCTTAGAACTATCAAAAGATCAAGGAAGAAGTTTCAGGTTGGGTGGTCACTGTGGATAAACATTGTTTTTTAAAGACACTGCGTATTATCATAGCAAAGAGAACTGTCAAAAAGAGGAGCTATAAATCAATTTCAATGGCATGTGGAAAGCTCATTCGCAACTTATTATGTGTCCTCAACAAAAAAAAACTAAAAAAATTCTGAGTTCATACACATATCTACCTTCAGGCTTTAACTTTGTATTGAAAGTTGGCGATTTGGCAAGAACTACCAAGAAATGAGTAGCAGGATGTATAAAAGGAGGGGAGGAGATTTGTAAAATTAATGATGGTAAAGACAGTCCTTAAAAAGAGAGGCAATAATCATGTTAGACAAACTCCTAATGACTACATAACGTTATCCACTATCCATCCCTTTATGGAATTCAAATATTTCAACCATACAGTACAGATCATTATATGCATCCAGAGATAGAAAGACATGAAGATCTTCGTATAATTTGAAGGCAGCAGAATATTAGATAAACTATTGTTCATGAGCAAGCATGTGCCCAAACATTAACAGGAGACAATCTTGATCCAATGCACGAATGCAAAGACAGATTACTACTTGAAGTACTGAAGTTCATATCATGAGATGGAAATTAATTTAAATAACAGAAGTAAAAAACTTGAGCCAAAACCGAAGATAATTTCAATCTTTGGCAGCCACAGCAAATTTTACAGTTAATGCACTTACACTAATGTTAGTAACATAGTGACAGACCGCACACTTGACAGATGGAGCACCATTCGGATACATAAGTGTAGTCTGGCAGTTCCCACAGTTGACATGAGCAACCTGGTTAGGTCCTACTCACACAGCCACAAAAACATAGAGAAAACAAATCAGTACACACCACCAAACAAAAGAGAAAGATAAAGGAAACTTAGCACAACCGATAAATGCAATTTAGAAATTAAATGATAGAAAGTACACAAATGAAGCCAATGGGAACAACTTCCAGTTTCATTGACAGTAGATAAATTGATGGAAACTGGGTATCAAAATAAATCCATATCACCACTCTCAGTAACCATAAGTGCACCAGCTACTAATCCTTCCAAACGTTCAAATTTTAAAAATTCAATAGCAATTACCTGATAAAAAAGGAACCTGGAAAATAGTGCAAACAACTACTAAAAGAAAGCAAGTGACATGGAAAAGAGTAATAAGCAATAAAGTGAGATAGAACTTTTAGAAATGAATTCTCATCTCAAAAAGAAGATACCACTCTCACCACTACATTCTATAATTAATTAGGATCATTGGTGCCCTGCTGATAGTTCTATATACTTATTGTCTTTTAGTTTTTTTCCCCTTGAGTATCTGAAATGTTTTGATAAGGCACAGAAAATGTCCATGGAAGAAAAGAGCAATCCAAGCTTCTTGGAAGCAAATTATCAACCTAAACCTTTACACTATAAAAAGAAAAACAGCACAAGACTATTTCTGTTGTTATGGAGCAGATTAGATGAGTTAAGCTTGCAAATTGCAAATCCAAATTTGTCAAATAGTATGAAATAATTTTACAATGCTTATATTATACCTGGTGCAAAGTTCACTATGTGGCAGCAGGAGCATCTCACAGTTGTTGCCCCCCGTGCATACATTAGCAATGTCCTGCAACCTCGACATATGAGTTGAGCCAAGTCCATCCCTGCAAGTTTGCAATTGGACCCAAATATCCTATCACCATATATTTTAATTATATCCAAGCTAAATTGAAATTCCCACCACATATTGAATTTTTTTTCTTTACTTTTTTTTTATTTAAGTCGAAAGAGAACGAAACGGAACTGGGGCATTTTTATATCCTCGTAAAAAAGAGTGGAGGTTCCACAACCATTTCAATTTCAACATCTAGAATGTGGACATTATGGGGGATTGGTTGTTTTTCATAACTAGTACCACAAATATAGGTAACAAGGCTGTTTATTCATATCAAGAACCAGGGAAGAAGGCTATAATGATTTAAATTACCAAATCCTTTTGAACTGCAATCTAACTTCTATGTCAGATACAAATGCATATTCTCATTAGAATCTAAGAACAAGCTAGTCCCTTCATTTTAAGAAAAGCTCAGAATTGGCACTCGGTATAAGCAATGGAAGCCAGACAATGAGCATGAAACTTTAAAACTCAGTGGATAACAGCAGGATTATGAACTACGCAAGAAGGCATTCCTGTTTTCAAATCCATGGCTAATCTTAGATGACACTGACATCCAGTATAATACAAAAGGTAGCTCTCTTTTAACAGTAAAAACACAAGTTCTAGAAGCATTTTTCATCCATTTCTAAACTTCAATTCCACAATGCAGAAAATTCCAAATTTATCCAAAGCAACAACTTCGATGAAATTCTAACCTCCAAAGCTAATCATCAAATCCAACCCTAATTTCATCTAAAACAACCCAAGTCAACTAATTCATCTAAAACCCACAGCCTCCATCTTTCCCACCAACAATTCTTCGAGCAATTATCTCCTAGAACACACTAAAACAAAAGGCAGAAGAAATTTTTAAACTTAGCAGTACCAATTAGAAAGAAGAACAAAAACCAAAAACCTAAATCTTCCAAATTACCAACATTCATTGCGCCTATCATGAACATTAATAAAGGCGAAAAGCATTCACATAAAAACATAAACATTAAAGGGCTCAACAAAAAAGAGAGAGAGAGAGGGAACTGAATTATATACCAGGAGCAGGAATAGAGGTAACGGTACTACATAAAGCACAACAAACATTAGTAGCTCCACTTGGATATAACAATAAACTTCTACACCCTCTACACACCACCTGGCTCTGCATCTCTCTCCCTCTCCGTCTTTCTCTCTACAAAAAAAAAAATCAATCAAAAACCCAGGTCAGAAACATTAAAAAGAAACAAACTTTAACATCAAAACATGATAGTTAACAGCAAAAAATTCAAGGGCAGGCATGAATTCAACGTCAAAACAAGAATATCGATCAAAATTGGCAGTAAAAAAAAAAACCTGAATTGCTTCAAAAAAAGAAAGAAGTTCGATTTTTAAGGGAAAAACCACGGTGGGTTTTTTGATAGATTGATGAAATCGAGGGCTTAGAAAGATAAGATTGAATGTATTATGACTTCATTTTCTGATTCGGGTAAGAAAAAGGAAGGAAATGGAGGGCGTTTTTGTAATTTCTGTGAAAAATAAGGTGAAAGATTTTGGGGTGTCATGTTTATAAAAATAGAACCTGTCAACGGTATGAGTAGAAGCTTCCTTTTATTTCTGTCTTAAAGTTTTTTCTGCTTCCTGTTATGGTCCCTCAATTTGTTTCTATTTATAGAACTAGCCTATTTTTTTATTTTATTTTTTTAGAGGATAAAATATTTTACTTGTTGGATAATATTTCTCCGTTATTTTTAAAATATTTTTTATTTATAAATATATTAAAATAATATATTTTTATTTTTAAAATAAATTATTTTTAATATTAACAAATCAAAACAATATTAAAAATTATTATAATAATAAAAAAAATTTATAAAATATCATTTGTACCGTGTTGTTACACAACACTTGAGTATCAGTTGTTTATATAATAATATTGTATTTTAAACGTGTTTAGTTGAAAATACATTAATTTTTATGTTTTTTTTAAACTAAACATGTAGTTTCAAATCTATAATAATAATAATAATAATAATAATAAAAAAGAGGATAACTCATTCACCGTAAGAACAAAGTTCATATGCCATATAGACGTGTTTTTTTTCCTTCATGATTACGTCATATGCCAAGAGATATACATAGGTTTTGCGAATTTATGACATTATTAGATGACATGTTTTATTTGTAAAGAAAGAAAAAAGAAAAATCAATTGATTGATATTATTAAAATGTGTTTGATCACACGGTAAAAATGATTTTTAAAAAAAAAATTATGTGAAATAACATTTTGAAAAACATTTAAAAAAATACTTGAATTATAGCATTTATCAAACGGTGTCTAATAATTCATACTAGATTATTTACCACCATTACAATGCAGGTCATATAAAAAATATATATAAAAAAATATTGAAGTATTGTTAATGTATTTTTTAAGTAAAAAAAAAAACTTAAGTTAAATGAACGTCGGTTTGATATAAC
>Ga0325404_1006694_pt1 | contig 12081 bp, 4 predicted proteins | sample PopdelMetagenome_18_FD_205664 | JGI IMG/M metagenome (GOLD analysis project Ga0325404, IMG submission 205664) | Populus deltoides microbial communities from Bellville, Georgia, United States - Xylem-Control-R1 | ecosystem: Host-associated > Plants > Phyllosphere > Stem > Wood/Secondary xylem... | reverse complement strand
GCTGTAGCTATATTGTTCCCAAGCAATTTACCAGGGTTTTATTTTGGATTCTGCAGATAAGTAATTAACAATTGAAACCATGAGGATTTAGTGTGATGGCGCATAGTCCCTTCCAGATCCTTCTGTGCAGCCCAAGTAAATTTATTATGTCAGATAAACACATGCTGTGTTAACCTGAATTAACCCAGCTAACAAGCTTCACAAAACATTAATTAAAGACTATAACAAGTGTTATGATTGTCTAGCATGCATGCCTCGCACATGATTAGCAATTTCTTAATTTTTTTTTGGAATGTTCAACATGATCAGCAGGTTGGTTGGATCCATTACAGATAGTTTAGCTAAAAGCACATAATCTCTTAGATATAACAATATGGAAAACAAATTCATAAGGGTAATTTTATTCGTCCCTTGTTCATAGACAAGGCATCATTAATCTCAGTTGATGGCAAGTAGGAAAGTGTGTCCAAAATGCGAGCAATTCAGGGTCGTGTAAGAAATCATTCGGGTCTTGTCTCTTACCTTTTCCCCTTGTGACTCTGATGATGAAAGATTTACAGCCAAGTATATTCTAGTCATTAGAGAGAGAGAGGGGGGCATGCAATTATTTAAAGAAGAGAATAAAAATTATATAAAATAAAATAAAAGACAGGAGAGAAGGAGACACAGGACAGACAGCTGGGAAAGGAACAGGAAGCAAGTAGTAGAGACTTTTATTTAAGGTTTTGCAGATGGATAGGAAAATAGATATCTGTGTGTGCCTGCTTCTGCGTGGGTGAGGTTTTGAGGCTTAGGCATCTTTAGTTATAACCATTATACCTGCCTCCCCCTTCTTTCTCTCATCTGTTTAGAAAGAGAGATCTCAGTTCCAACATCCTTTATCTATCTATTCAGTTTTTGTAGCGTACAGGTGGGAAATTAAGGTACAGTAATGTAGCATTGTTAGTAAGTAGTACCCACTTGATCTTCTCTGTCTATGTTTTTGTCATTCTTGTTGTGTTGCCTGTTTCTTTACCACCGTGCTCAGTTATTCTCTGCTTGTACTTTCCTTTCTCTGACAGATAGGGATCTATCCTTATCACTTATATGTGCTGCACATATTGTTTCTTCTTCTTCTTCTCTGTTTTCTGCAATTCAGATCTGTTTAATTTTTCCTTTCTTTCTGAGTATCCTGTATATTTTCTTGATTTGCTTTTTTTTAGGCTTGTATATCCTTACCACCTTTTGAGTTACTCCTCTTTCTTTTTTGTAGTGTAAGCATTGCTTCACTCCATCGCTGTTCCTTCTTCTGCTTCTCTGACATTTTTATGGTTTAATCACTGATCTTTCTTTCTTTGTTTTTTTTTCCGTGACAAAAGATTGATGACATTCATGCTGGAACTATATGTTCTTTTGCTTTTTTGATTGACTGGTGAATAAGTGCTTTTTTTCTTAATAGTACTATGAGTAGTAGCCATTGATGACACCTGAGAAATGAAGAAAGCAGCTGATCGGAACAAAGTGAATTATGGAAAAACATTTCTTGGGTTTCAAGGAAATCATTACAATTACTTGGTGGTTTATTGTTCTTTTCCTCTATTATTTGCTTTTTGCTTTTTCAATAATTTGGTGTAAGACCCCAGTGGTTTGCCTTTCGACGTAGTGGACAGAGAGAGAAGAATGATACGTAATTAGGACCGATGGGGTTTGATAGAATTGGGTCCCAATATCATGTGAGAAATATCAAAAGTAAAAGTAGCATGGACAGTGAAAAATAACATGTCCGTATTTGCTATCAGATCTTGTACTACCAGTATGTATCCCTTCTCCAGCACCACCAATCAACCTTTACATGTGTATTAATTACTGATTCTTTTTTGAAACTTATTCACCAGTCATTGGTTCTGTATATATAAGCTGGATCTGTCTTAAAGACCGAGGCTTGTTGCATCGATCCATTCAATTTTGCTAGTTTAGTGTTTGCCGGCTGGAAGAATCAGCTTATAAGAGTGTGCTTCTTTGCTTTATTTTGATTGATTTTTCATTTGGAGTTCTTCTTTCTGGCATTGCTTTGAAGTGTCCAAATTCATATGTTGATCTGCCTGAAATCTCTACTTAATTGTGATCTGCAGGGTCTTCTTAATGCCTCATACTAACGTTTATGGAGAAATGAAAACTTTGTTGTTTAATCACTCCATTACTATATTGTTGCATTCTCTAAATAATGATCCTTAGTTTTACAGATGAGATAACTTAGGAATAGGATTAAAAACTCATATTTGTGTTCATACTCAAAGAAAATGGTTGAATTTTCTCAATGTTGAGGTGGGAGGGATTGACATTAGCTTTATAGTTATATGCTTTATAAGACATTGCGACTTACAATTTGCCTATTGTTTGCAAGTAGCTGTTCGTTTGCGGAATCATGAAGCATAAAGATGGAAAACCAGGGTCCCATCCTGATAAAAACTCCAGGGCTTTTCCCATGGCGATGATGTTTGTGGTACTCTGTGGGCTTTCATTCTATCTTGGTGGAATTTTCTGTTCTGAGAGAGATAAAATTGAGGTCAAGGACGTGGCAAAGGTGGTCTCCTCACCCAAGGAATCGTCAGTTGCTCCTCTCCAAATTAAATCCACTGCATTTCCTGAATGCAGCAGCGACTATCAAGACTACACTCCATGCACGGATCCAAGGGTATTTACATAATTATTTATTACACGGTGCAAAATCAATTTGACGGTTATAAAGTGAAAATTGAGATATCGATGATGTATGTCTATTGTACAGAGGTGGAAGAAATATGGTAATCATCGGCTTACTTTCATGGAACGCCACTGTCCTCCGGTTTTTGAAAGGAAGGAATGCTTAGTTCCACCACCGGAAGGGTATAAGCCTCCAATAACATGGCCGAAGAGCAGGGATCAATGTTGGTACAGGTATTACGATCCGTTTCTGATACTTTTTTTGTCATTTCACGGGATCATTTTCAGGCTGAATTCTAGGTTCGAAATCCAGTGTTTGCCAGGTATTAGCTGGAATGCTAGGTTGAAAATGCTTGTTTCACTTATTTTACCTTGTGGACCTGGCTTCAGGAATGTACCATATGATTGGATTAACAAGCAGAAATCTAACCAGAACTGGCTGAGAAAAGAGGGGGAGAAGTTCCTCTTTCCTGGTGGGGGCACTATGTTTCCCAGAGGAGTGGGTGCCTATGTTGATCTGATGCAAGATCTTATCCCTGAAATGAAAGATGGGACCATTCGCACTGCCATTGATACTGGGTGTGGGGTGAGTTGCACTTTTAATCTCACCCTCGTTTCTGGAATTACTCATGAAAGAAACAGCGAAACTTAAACCACCAGAATCCATGTTGCATGAGGAATGGTACTGCCATTCATATTTAGGCTATTTGTCTCTTTGGAATTCTGTTGCCTAATCCACTCAGTTATTTTTATTTCTAGGTTGCTAGCTGGGGAGGTGATCTATTAGATCGCGGGATTCTAACTGTTTCTCTTGCCCCAAGAGATAACCATGAGGCTCAAGTCCAGTTTGCATTAGAACGTGGAATTCCTGCAATTCTTGGCATCATTTCCACACAAAGACTTCCCTTCCCATCAAATGCATTCGATATGGCTCATTGCTCCAGATGTCTTATCCCATGGACAGAATTTGGTTAGTCTTGATTTTAACCCTTTCCTGCTCTCAGTTTGTGTGGGAGGTAAAAGATTATGTGCTCTAATTATTTGCATTTGTTAATTGCTGAAATCTTCACAGGGTTCTTCATTTTCTGATTTTAGAAAGGCTTTTGAAATTCAGTGTGGGATGGGCACCACCAACTAGTTGACTTCTTTTATTAGCACAACGATTAGTTGATGCTGTTCATTTTCCTCACCCCTGTCTTCCTATTATAGTTGCATATTGTATTACTACTTGCTGCTTTTCTCAAGAACAGAATTTTGTTCCTTTCAGGTGGAATTTATCTTCTGGAAGTTCACCGTATCCTCCGTCCCGGTGGCTTCTGGGTTCTGTCTGGTCCTCCTGTTAACTATGAAAACCATTGGCGAGGCTGGAATACTACTGTGGAAGAGCAGAAATCTGATTATGAAAAGTTGCAAGAACTGCTGACTTCGATGTGCTTCAAATTGTATGACAAAAAGGATGACATTGCTGTGTGGCAGAAAGCTTCAGATAATAGTTGCTACAGTAAACTTACCTATCCCGATGCCTACCCACCTAAGTGCGATGATAGCCTTGAACCAGATTCAGCATGGTACACTCCATTCCGCCCTTGCGTTGTTGTTCCAAGCCCAAGAATTAAGAAATCAGTTATGGAGTCCATCCCCAAATGGCCACAGAGGTTGCATGTTACACCTGAACGCATTTTAGATGTTCATGGTGGGAGTGCTAGTGCTTTTAAGCATGATGACAGCAAGTGGAAGATTCGTGCAAAGCACTACAAGAAGTTGCTCCCAGCACTTGGGTCTAATAAGATAAGAAATGTTATGGACATGAATACAGTTTATGGAGGTTTTGCTGCAGCTGTGATTGATGATCCCCTGTGGGTCATGAATGTGGTCTCTTCCTATGCTGCCAACACACTTCCTGTTGTTTTTGACCGTGGCCTCATCGGAACTTTTCATGATTGGTAATCTGAATGAGCTTATAAGAATCTTGAAGTTCTCATTTTGCATGAAGAGTATCTTTGATGGTTGGATGTCATTAATAGTACTTGGGAGCTGTTGATTTATCTCTTTTCTATTTTCTAGGTGTGAAGCTTTCTCAACTTATCCTCGAACCTATGATCTCCTTCACCTTGATGGCCTCTTCACTGCAGAAAGCCACAGGTAAGTTAAGGAGCACATTTTACTTCTCTACTTTTATGGAATCACTAGGAATTTACTGTCTAGAAATGTTGATCTAGCAGATCGTACCGGGTCTAAGTTTAAGTGGTTAACTTCAAGGGAATGATATCTTGTGTAGTTGGGAATGATATCTACTATGAGGAAAAATTATCACAAGATATTGAATATTGTTTGGAAATATGCAACACCAGGCCGACTAAAAATTCTCTGCAGGATGAAAATTGGCATGAAATGTGATTCTCATGATTGTTTGTTCTTGCACAGATGTGATATGAAGTACGTGCTTTTGGAAATGGATCGGATCCTAAGACCTGCGGGTTATGCAATAATACGAGAATCCAGCTATTTCATGGATGCCATTTCTACCATTGCCAGGGGTATGAGGTGGAGCTGCCGTGGAGAAGACACTGAATATGGAGTTGAGAAAGAGAAAATATTGATTTGCCAGAAGAAACTCTGGCATTCCTCTAACCAAAGTTCAAGATGACAAAAAATGAGAAATCCTGAAACATGCCGCTCCGAGAGCTTATGCAACTGCAATACAAGATTGCAGGGGAAGAAAGCTGAATACCTTACACAGATTAGTTTATTCAAAAGAAGCCAAGGATCCTCCAGATCAACATCTCAATTGAAGAATTAGCTACCCAATAACATAAATTTGTTAATTTATAGTATCATCAGGTATAAATAGATTCATTGCAAGGCATCCTGGCTTTGTGTTATCTTTTTTTCTCATTTCGGATCTTTTTCCGATATGTAAAACTTCAAAGATCGGTGTGTGGAAATTCGTGGACTCGATAAGCAATGCCACCTTGCATTGTTGTTCTTACATATATGTAATGAAATTTGGTTCCTTCATTATTGAAATTTTCATCATATGATGCTGGAGTGCAGTCGAGGTTGCTCAAAGAGAAATCTGACGGAGTGTCCAGAAATAAAATAAAATAAAAATTATTTTTTCTTTTCTGTTTGCTTTTTTCCTTTTCAATTTTTTTTCTAATATAAAATTAGAAAACTTGTTCATTGTTAAAAATAAAAACAATTTTCACCAAAAAAAAGACATCAATATTATAGCTACTTAAAAAAAATCAAAACCATGATCTATAATATTCATATCAATATTTTGTATTTGTAATAATTTAATTATAGAATATTAATTTTATTTCATTAAAATTAAAAACTATCATGAAAAAATATTGTTAACTCAAAAAATGTTTATATTAAATTATACTAATTAGAATTATGACACTAACTATATATATATATTACATTGCAAAAAGTGGTTGTCTATAAAAGAAAAAATTATATTATTTATATCTTTTCTTCATTTGAAAAATAGTGAAAACTTGTAAAGTAAAGTTGTGGAGAATCTTAAAATGTGTTGAAAAAATAGTTTTTAATTTTCTAAATAAAAAAATATTGTATTTGAACATAAAGCTGTAGTTTATCTTTTTCTGAATTTAATTACTCAGAAAATGAAGAAGTACTGCCAAGTCCCACAAAAAATCTTTAGAAAAACATGAGCAGTCACCTAAATCTAGTGTTCTCAGAACTGTTATGTTGGATTTAGAATTCTTAAATCCAACAGAGTTTTGGAAGTGGCTAGCGTGAGCTCCCGAGTGACAAAACATGTAGGAACTTGGTCGTGGACAAAGTGAAAACACCGAGTCTAAATTATCAAATTAATGTGTAAAACGTGAGCAATTTAACCATAGACTTGAGGGTTATCTCAACAAGATTCAAGTATCATCTAAATTTAGAAGAAAGAATTAGGAATCTCTGTTCGGCGTAAATTGATTTGTAGCCCTCAACGGTAGAACAATTTTCAAGAAAACGAAAATGCACAAATTTTGGAGGAGAGTTCAACCTTGCTGGGCTATAGTTAGAGAAAAAGATGGGAGGAAATCGCACCCTCTTTAATCCAAGACATATATTTTCTTGCTGGGCTATTTGTTTTAGCTTATATGGAGCGGCTGTGGAGTTTTTTGCCATACAGCTATGGGCCAGTCCTTCTAGCCTGGCTTGAGGATATATTACCTCTTCTGCTCCCTTCTCCACTCTAGCTCTCTCTTTCTTCCTCGTCAAAAATTTAGTTCTCATACAGCCTCCTCGCACTCTTCGAGGTAATGAGCCGGTTCTGTGCTGGACTTTCTTAATCTTTTCCGTGAACCTCTCTCTCTCTCTCTCTCTCTCTCTCGCATGCCTTGCAAAATCTCATAATCGAAACCCTCTTTCACGAAATCATACCATATATCCATGACAGCAGAATATGCCAATTTGGAATACACACACACTATTACTCAAAACATTCAATTCGGAACAGAGAATTGAAGGAAGAAGATAAGCAGAAGGAAATTAAGGGAAGACTAATATTAGTACATATCCAGATTTAGTTGCTGATTTTGTTTTAATAAAAAAAGACGATTAAGAGTCACTGCTCGTTGTTTTACATGATCATTAGTCAGCCAACCAGACCCGGCTTTCCTTCTTCCTGCCTTCCCATTTCCTCACTGGCAACAAAACGAATAAGGAAAAAAATAATTATCAACAATGTGCATTTTGATTTTTTTTATTTTGAGTTCGTTAACTTCACTTCTTCTTGTTGTTTTTTTTCCTTGTGATTCCCTTGCTAGCTAGCATTAGCAAGATTAGTTATTAAATCCGATATCCCAAAAATTAAGAAAATAAATGGTGAAGGAAATTTAACCAACCGGAGGAGCTGAGTAAGGTGTTCGGCATGGGAAAAGTTGTTGTCTTGACGTGCTTTCAAAATGCTAAACATTAGGTTGATCCTGATTTGATTGCAATCACTCTGCTTGGCTATGTTCATTGTCTCCTCTTTGAGTTTGTGGCATTCAGATTCTATCTCTTCAAACTTTTGTCTTATTTCTCGTTGCCCTTCCTTTAAGCGTTCTTGTCCCTCACTGATCTCTACCATATCTGTTTTCAGCCGTTCCATTGTCTCCCTCCTCTCCCTGTTCTTCTTGATATTTTCTTCTCTTTTCTAGAAGCCAGATCGGCATCCATGCATGTAAAATACGCCGATCAGTAACGTATATAAGAATAATTAATTAATTAATTATTATTTTTAATTTCTGGGGATAGTGACATGTTTAATAGCAGCAACCAAAGAAATTATATAAAAAAAAGAACATAGAATTGTAACTGGATTTGGTGGGTACCCATTGTTTCCTTTGTTTAGACTTGTAAACATGGCGGCGCAGAGCAAAAGGCTTGATCGAGTCCATGGACGCAGAGACCCAGTGGCTCAACCGTGTTGACTTCTCCTCTTCCCTCCTTTCTCTCGAAAGTGAAATTGAAAATTTGTGTTCACACCGACGAGAGTCCTTCACGATATCACTTCATTTATAATGGAGGAGTCAGATCTGCAAAATGAAAAGTTTTCAAGCTTTCCGCACGAGCTTTGCAGATTTCTCGCGTGTGTCTTTCGATATCGCACGGTAACGCCAGAAAATTTTATTTTATTCTTTCTTACGCTTAAAAGCGTTGGGGTCACGCCTTTAACCACCGCATCTCGAGCGACATGCGTATCGGGTCATGCGCGTCTTGACTTGGAAGTGGGGTCCTCGTGGGCTGGAAACTTCTGAAGTCGTTGTATATATTTTTAAATTATTTCTTTATAAAAAATATTAAATTGAATTTTTATGCGTTTTTTTAATTATTAAATCATTTACTAGATCTTTCCTCGTTTGATAAATTTAGAGATGTTAATGTATATTGAGCTACATAAAGCCCAGCATATAGTAGAAATAAAATACCAAATAAATAGCACAATTAAAAATTTAATTAGAAAAATAATATTGTTTATAGGGCAATGGATAGCAGTTGTGACTCTCGAGTCATAAATGCAACTTATAATTTCTTTAAAAATGTAGCAGATATAATTTTATTAAATAAATTTAAAATCTAGTTTAAATTTAAATAAATACTACCTTTATCGTTACTTGTGATTGAGATTAATGATAATTTATTTATTTTTAAAATATTATATTTTTAAAATAAATAAATATTTTCAATATCATTGTTGTGATTAGGATAATATTTATTTATTTTTAAATTTGGGATAATTGCTTTACAGAAATAAGAAAATTGCTTATGTTATTTTTTTTAAGAGAATTGCATATGTCATATTTGAATTGAGTCATAAATATTATCCACAATTCTAAAAAATATCTTATTTTTATAATTAAATTTTTAATTATGATGTTTCTATAAAAAGAATTCTACTATGTTGATTTGAAAAAAAAAATATTCGTTGGCTATCCTTGTACTTTTGTTTTATCGGTTCTACATGTTTCTTAAAATATTTTTTATCAAAAAAATAAATTAATATTTTTTAATGTATTTTTCAGCTATTTTATTTTATGTTCTTATTAAAAATTATAAAATATTTTTAATGAAAAATACAGAAAACAGCATCCATCGTGTTACAGTACATACACTTTAGTTATCGTGCGATCTCGCGAGGCTTCTTGCGTCTATCATCGATATTCGTGCAGTAAGCCCCGGGGACCGCTGCACGCAAATGAGGCCTTTTTAGGTAGGATTTAAAATTCCCTTATATATATATTTATTTATTTTTTATGACCGGGGAAAAAGAAGGCGAACGACCGTTTTGAGAAATAATTACAAGGACAGCGACTAGGGAGCTAACTAGACCGTACAATTTTGTTGCTGCGAGTTACACTTCTAAGAAGGAGGATGTAAAATATCCGAATACCTTGAGCGAGGCCCGCTCATGGTAGAATAATATAATAACAGGTAGGACCGGGAGTGTGTGTGTGTGTGTGTTAACCGGTGCAGAACTCATTTCAAGTAATTGTAGCAAAACTATCCCATTGACCAAATTATCCGGTTTTTATTCCTATTGGAACTTTTAAATATATAAACATATTTTAAAATTAGGAGGTTAATCTAAGTGATGAAGTAAAAATATATTAAAGAATAATATAAAATTATTTTCAAAATCTCATGAAATGATTTTTTAATTAAAATTTAATTAATAATAATTTAAATCTCAACACCTCATTTTCTTTAATTATATTAAGTATAATCAGATAATTAGCATATGCATAAAGTAGTTATAATCATGTTCAAGATTTAAGTTGAAGTATCTTTCACTTGAGCTTTCACTTTAAAAAAAATATTGGTTTTGAGTATAGTTTTAAAATCTAACCTGATCTGATGGGTCAATTCGGGACTGGAACTGGACCGGGTTGAATGAAAAATAGAGAAAGAAAAAACCTTGACTTAAATAAAAAATAATCTTGAATATTTTAAAATAAACTAACCTTGATTATTGTATTTTATTTTTAGTGTATTAGATCTTAACTCGTGTGTGTGGATATTAATTAAATTATTTAGTAGTCCTATTTACTAAAAAAAAATTATATAATATTTTGATTATTTTTTATTTATATTTTTTATGGTATTTGCGTGTTTGTTTTTTTATTAAGAACTTGTTTCTTCAAAAAATCATTTAGTTTCTTGAATTGTTCTTTGAAGAATATTTAATTTAAGTTTTATTCAGTAATATTTTAATTTAAAAAATCTTATCAACAACATAGTACCACTATTCATTTTTAAACAATTTGATAGAATTAATATCACAGTATATCACAACTTGGCACGGCATAACATAAACACAATAAAAACCAAACAAGCTTTTAATTTTTTTTAAAAATTAAACAATCATTTTAACGCAAGAACTTAACTATTAAAGAGAGTATAATGAATACTTTCGTATTATTTTTTAAAATATTCATCCAAGTAAAAAACTCTTCCGACTTGAATTTGCATGAACTTCTCATCATCTTATACCTAATTAAATTAATTTTATACGAGAATGGACCCACCAGAGTTAAATAACCATATAGTCTGACAAACAGTTCTCAGTCGGTTAAGAAATCCGGGAAATCTAACTTACGTGGGGCAAAGGAAAAAAGAATCAGAATCTCAAAATTTCTAACAACTCTCGTGGCCAATAAGGTCTCCTCATTTTTCTGTCTTTCGTTTCTCGAACCCAAGATCTCTACCTCAATACAGAATATCGAGCTTTTTATGAATCTGCGGGCTCCATGCATTCCCACAGCTTATCTGACGTTGTCATCTTTATCTCCGCTTACGACTGCTGCAACGTTTTCACGTGGGATACGAGCCTCGTAAGAGCATCTCTTGCAAGACATAAGTTAGTAAAATGCTTTTTTTTTTTTTTTTTTAACATGCATTTCAATTATTTAGAAGTTAGTTGTATTTTAATATATAATTATTTTAATAACCTGATATAATTTAGTTAATTTGATTAATTCAAATACAACTTAATTTTTTTTAATTAATTTAATGTTAAATGATAAAATTAAAAAAAACTGATCTAAATCAACTCGGATAAACTCGCTAAATCCACGATATGAGTTATGAGACCAAGATAATCTCATTAAAAATTAAATTGAGAAAACATGAATTTTTTTAAAAGTATGTTTTTAATATATTTTTAAAAGAAAAATACTTTAAAAATAAATTAAAAACTTTAAAAGGAGATTCTATATGGAGATAAAAAGTGTGTTTGATTTTATGATAAAAAAATACTTTTCTAGAACACTATCACAAAGACCGCTATCTGAATTGATTCTGAAATAATTGACTATAATGATCTGCTGGCATTTTAATATAGTATTTGATTACTATTTTGAAATATAAAAATAAATAGAAGATATATCTGACTTACAAACCACGCCATCCGATATTATCCGCCCAATCGGAGCAGTATCCATTAAATACATAAATTTATCAGCAATAATATTATCTGACCAAATAAATAAATCTATAGGAAAGAAAAAGAAAAAAAAGATACGAAGGTTTGGTTTCTCTTAAACTTGTAATTAATGGAAACAGACAAAAACTAAGCATGTTAATTGTAACTATTTTTGTTTAATCAAATCCAACGATAAGAAATAATCTTTACAAAACCAATGGTCATGATTGACGGGTGAAGGGCATGATTTTTAATTTGAATCTTTTTATAAAATCAAACAATTTTGATATATAATATTCTCTCATCTCCAGCGTCCGGGACACCTTACCAGCTAGCAGACATGCACTACCAATTTGTACGTCACAATTGTCACGCAAGGCTCCTAGAAGCATGTCACATGGCACATGCTGGCTCACATGCAGGATCATGGAGTTGTCAAAGACAAGATATATAGAGCTGATCAACGT
>Ga0325404_1006693_pt1 | contig 12081 bp, 14 predicted proteins | sample PopdelMetagenome_18_FD_205664 | JGI IMG/M metagenome (GOLD analysis project Ga0325404, IMG submission 205664) | Populus deltoides microbial communities from Bellville, Georgia, United States - Xylem-Control-R1 | ecosystem: Host-associated > Plants > Phyllosphere > Stem > Wood/Secondary xylem... | reverse complement strand
GTGGCACCCAAGAGCTTGAAGGGATTGAAGAGGAACAGTAACCTCATAATCTTCCATGAAATCCTGAAAGCAAGAATAAGAGAGTAAATACTTGTTAGTAAACAAGAAAAAACACTTGTTTCTTCGAGCTTGATGATAGTAACCAGAGTCAAATAATTTTTGTATTAGAACTTACCCCACAGAGAAACAGAATCCTTTTATCTGAACCAGCTATCTTTCCTCCCAGTGCCTTCACAACAAGGTGGATGTACTCAGGATGCGCCTTATATATAACTCCAGTAATGAGATTGCCATCAGAAACACAATCCATCATGGTTTTGGGTTCAATCCAATGAGCACCGGCATCGATGAGAACAGGTCCGAGAGCACGGTATGCAGTGCACTTCCGACCCTTTAATAAGCCTGCAGCTGCCAAGATCAATGGCCCATGGCAAATAGCAGCAATCAGCTTTCCTGAATCGGAAAATTGCCTCGCACAATTTAACACAGATTCATTCATGGCGAGATATTCTGGAGCCCTTCCTCCTGGTATAACAAGGGCATCATATTTGCTGAAATCAACTTCATCGAAAGTTGCATTGAGACTAAAGTTGTGCCCAGGCTTCTCAGTATAAGTCTACAGAAAGTAAAGTTCCAACAAACACATCAGAACTAAGGAAATGAATGGCCAAATTATGGATGTACTTTATTTGATCAGTTGGGCTACACCCACCAAGTTTATCAGAAGTTCAAAACACGGTTTTTATCAAAAAGGGAGCTCGCTAGACACATTATGAATGTAAAACGATCATGGAATCATTATCACTATCAGTCTCACCACAACCACAACCACTATCATCACCAAGATCATCACTATTACATCCTCTACTACCATCGGAGCCAGCATTAACACCAATATTACTACCTCCACCTCCACCTCCACCTCCACCTCCACCTCCACCTCCAGCATCCAGATCACATGACAAGCAATTAATCAGAAAAAAACTCTAATTAGTTTCAGAAAAATCAAAATCTTAGATTTGAAATCTTCTTTAATCCAAGAAGATTTGTCTAACACCATGGGTTTTGTCCACTAATATCTAGAGACTGACATACTTACATGCCCTGTACAATAATTTGCACATCCATACAAGACATAGATGGGGGTGTTACAAAGAAATATGTATTGCCAAGCAAACAATGTTTTCGTTAACAATCATGAAATGGATATTTATATAATAACAAATTAATAAATACAAGGAAGGGGGGGACCTGATATCCATGATAGGCACCGGAGTCCTCAACTGTAGTGCGGCAATAATCACCAGCTTTCTTTCCAGGACAAACAGCATCAACTGCTATTCCATAAGCCTGCAAGGCTTGAAATGGAACCATAGCCTGCAAAAACAATAACAAAACCCCATCACTTAAAGAAGAAAAACAACTTCAAAATGAGAAAAGCAACCCACCTCATAATCTTCCATGTAATCCCCACATAACAATAGAACTTTCTTCTGTGGCTTGCAATTAGCCATTGCTGATGCTAACAATGAAGCTTGAGATTTAGCTCTCTGTGTATTGCTATTTGAGTGATTATAAATTTGTAAGTGCAGGAGAAACGTTTTGTTCTTTAACTCTCTTTGTTAATGTTGACTCGATCTCGATGCACATTCTGACGAATAAAATAAAGAAAATGGGAGGTTTGTTATTAACGTAAACTACTTAAGTTCAGTTTCACACTATTCATATAAAAACATCGAGAAAAAAAAGTTAATATATATATATATATATATTTTAATTGTTGTGCTTAGCTCACTTGGTTTGTGGACGTGTCTTAGTCGAAGTTCCTGTCACATGGAGATTTGACTACCAATTATGCTAGCCGCCTCCCCTCACCTATCTTGTCTTAACTTCACACGCGGAGTTTTGAAAATGTTTGTTGAATTAATACATACTATATAATTTTTATTGTAAATTATTTATTAAAATATTTTTTTATTTAGAAATCTATTAAAATAATATATTTTTTATTTTTAAAATTTTATTTTTGATACTTGTATATCAAAATGACAAAAAATATTAAAAATAATTTTTTAAAAATATATTATTTTGATATATTTTTAAATGAAAAATACTTTAAATCATAATTGCTCAATAATCCTAAACATACGTTTAATATCATGATGCTCCGACTAACTAGAACATCTTTGCAGGCAATTTCAAGGCCATAGTTTTGGCAAACATTAGTACTCTATTTCTTGCAATCAGATTTTCCTCCTTTTGAGTTCTCAGAGGTATCTCTACTCATATGGTGTCCTAAGATTGCTTGACTTCATTTTGGCTTCCACTGCCTAAATTTGGATCTGATTCTTGCTATTGTGATGATTTTGGTCTGTTTCTGCTCTAATTGCTTTGTGGGGTTTAATACCGAACTCATTTTTCAGATTCAAGACTTCCAGTGTTAGTTGTTTGATCCTTGCCAGTTCAATCTGAAGCTCCTCTTCATGTATGCACTGCACTTTGGTGTCGGTCTGAATGGACAGCATAAACTGACCACTGCAGATGTTGCGCTAAAATTATAGTTGATCGCTACTGTTCACTCTAAAATTTGTCGTCTGTAAAGCCATATCATTCTGAAAACTTGTCGAAGACACTATTTCTTGATGATGAATGATGGAATGATTGAATTGTCTCGTATATACAACAAGATTCATCTAAGAAATCGGCAAGAAATTCCCATTCACGGAAATTCATATGGGGAAAGTGAATAAAATCTTGGTCTCTCTTTCTGTTATTTTCTTTTAGAAAAATTCATTAGGTTGCTTGCTTGCTGCAGTTGAATGCTTGATTTTCCAAATGAACACCTTCTCTGTTAATCTCCTGTATCTTCGAAATAATCCTTTTCTTTGAAGAGCTCAATCATACATCATTAATCATCGTGCTATTTCTTTACAGCCCCCTGCTCTAAAACGTTCCTTATGCATCCTATATTGCGCTTGCTCTCCTTCCTCTTCTTCTTGGCCACTATATTTTTCTTTTTGGCCATATCCACACCTCTAGATCGCCATGGCAACGAGATATTCAAAGAACATAGCCACCTGTTCAGCTGCGGATCAATACAAGACTTGTCATATCCTTTCTGGGCCAACAACCGAAGCCTGGACTGTGGACGTCAAGGATTCAAGATTTAGTGCCAAAACAATAACACTGTTATACACACTACTAAAAAATTAGCCTATTGCAGATAATATTAAAATCTGTTGTTAATAAAATTCAGTAACGGAATTAGTAATAGATAATTTCAGATGCAAATAATAGATGCTAATTTTTTAGCAACAGATTATCAGTTGCTAATTTTTTTAGCAACAAATTATCCATTGCTGAAATTCGGTTGCTGAATGTATAAATTAGCAACGGATATTCTATTGTTAATGAACGTTGCTGATTAACAATAGAAATTTTGTTGCCAATCCGTTGCTGATTTAACATGAATTTTTTAAATTATTTTTTTCATTTATTGAATTTTTTTAATTATTTGTGGCTATTTCAAAAATTATAGATAAATATACAAAGAACATAAATTAATACTATAAATTATTTTATCAAAAATAATAAGTCAAATAAAATAAATTTCACAATAAATTTTTAAATCTCGTCAAACTTACATCAAAATAGATAAGTCACAATTTAATAAATATATTTTATCATAAAGGTGGTGGTGGGGGTGGTGGTGGAAACGAACCAAAACAATGCTGACCATCATGAGGTGGGACTGGTATACGATGGTCGAGGCCTCGGTCGATATACTGGATTAGACAAGGAATACATCTGTGGAGCCATATGTTATGGCATAGATGAAGCCATAAGTGTCAACATACCTTGGTCCATATTTGATGCTCAAGCTTGGTATCCCATATTACTAAAAAAGTTTTTGATTGAAGTCATCTCCTGTTGTGGTGATAATATATGACCATCTCTTTCCTTTATTTGCTCTTTCAATGCCTGAATTGATGAGCTAGGAGGTGTTGACTCCATCATATATGATTGTGATGAAGCACTCGTACTAACCATGGATTTTGGCATACTAGGTGCACCATATATTCTACCCTTTATAACTCCTTCTATAGCCACACACCAAGCTGCTCCATCAAATGAAGGATGATTTTCCCGATCAGTTTCATATCTTGAAATCATCTTTTTTATGTAATTCTACTACAATAAAATTAAATATAATAATAAATTCATTTTAATTTTAAATAATAATTAAATTATATAAAAAAATACTCACAACAACTTTTTTAAACTTGTTATCTATGAAGGTTTCAGGCTTCTTGGCATTCTGATGCAATATCAAAAACACATCATCCATAATTTATCAAAGGGAAATATAATACGTTGTTTTGATTGTCTATTGATTAGTAAAATGATGTAGGCAAAATAGCTAACTAAATAGGATACACCAAGCAATTACTCTGTTTATTATTTCTTACCATAATTTTTTTTCTTCAACTTTAGTAATATAGACTATTCTATTGGAAAAAAAATATAATCGTTTTCATTGTCAAGTAATATTGTAAAAATAAAGTTTGCATGCAAACATATGCCATAATTATTTTTTTTAACCAACTATTAAATATTTATTTCATCAATAATTTATTACTTAAGGTCGTCACATTAAACAAAGAAATACTAACAAACTAAAAACACTATGGAGACAAATTATATCATTATTAGCAAACAGAGGCTAAGATTTAATTACAATGCAATTTTTCTACAAATCAAGTTATCTTTCAAAATTAATAAAAAGTTTTAAGCTATATAGACAAATCTGGAGGACCAATATGCACAACCCAAAAACTTGGCAACTCCAAATGCAAATAAGTAATGTAATGATGATAGGTTGAACAATCTGAAATTAAAAAAATAAAAATAAATAAAAATAATAGTGTTAAAAAATTAAAAAAATAAATTAGCATGTAATGAGCAAGAATAGCATTGAATATTGTTTCCAACCATTTTATTTTATGATTTATCATGACTTTATAAAATAAAAATCATTTAACAGGCTGGAAAATAAAATTATTTAATAGACTGGAAAGAGAATCCCAACACTGCCATATCCTTACCCACCCAAAAATAAAGTCAGAAAATAATCATTTAAGATGCTGGAAAGAGAATTGGCAATCACTGAGGAACGGATTTGGAGTAGATTTCAACTCACCTTTCCGCTCAAACTCAGGCTAAATAACCTGATATTGATGACAGCTGACCCTTCGCAGAAGGAAATCCTCCAGCAATTAATGGTACAAAAGTTAGCATTCGTGGCTGTAGACGGCGAGGCTGATGAATTTGGACTCACATTTGTAACACATACAATAATAGTCTTCTGAAGAGTCCCAGATTATATTGAGCATCCTGACAGAAAACAAGACATCTGGATGAAAATCATTTACTTCTTGTTAAAATATTCAGATTGAACTGAACATAGCAGACTCTTTCAACACATGAAGAAATGGCATAGTAGCTAATATCTTCAAAGACTAGTTCATGAATTCTGGATCCATACTTATAATTCTGGATCCATCCTGCAGGTCATGTTTTTTTTTTTTTTTTTTTTAAACTTCTTGAGAAAATGGCACCATGAAGAAACAAAATATTAAAATGCATCGTTCTTGTCTTCATTTGTTTCAGATAATGAGTCTCCATTTGTTTCAAATAATGAAAAATGGAGCACGTTGGAGAAAAAAGACAAGGTTAAAGGAGACAAAGCCAAAGCCTTATCGAGAATGAAGGAACTATTGCGATGGGCTGCCTCTGCAAAATCGGAGAAAGCAGGAAAGTATATCGGCCGGAAGGTAAATTTTTTAAACATATTTGAGTCATTAATCTTCTCCCTGAACTGGAAAATTTAAGACTTCTCCTCTCTCGGCATGTATGGACGTTTGAGTTCATTAAGTGCGCATGCAGTATCGGTAAAACCTTGAAATAAAAAAAAGCCTTCAAAAATTAATTAAATAAAAAAATCAAATTAATTGGTTATAAAATCCAAAAAAACTATTATCCAATTCAATTTTAATTTCAAAAACTTGAAATTGATTCAGCCAACATTAAATCTAAAATAAAAAAAAATTAAAAAATTAATATTTTTATTGACACAAAATTAATCAAACCCACATTCCCCCAATAAGCCTTCATTTGCATTTCTGTTGCCTAGCCAACCTTCCTAAGACACATTACTAGAGGTGAGTAAAAAAAACCGAAAAACTGATTTAACTGAGAAAACAAAAAAAAATTAACCGAAAAAACCAAACCGGTAAAAAAAACCGATTGAACCAGTTAAAATATTTAGGAAAATATCCGATTCGATTCGGTTTCCGGTTTTGGTGTGTCTAAACCGGCCAACCAGAACTGGTTTGGTTTAAAAATAAAAAAAAAACCAAGTCGCGGGCCGCCTCCTTCCTCCTATTAGCCAACAACCCTAGCAAACCATTTATCATTTCCTTCTCTTTCACACAGCCGCCCCCTCCCCTCCCATTAACTATTTGAATGCTTTCACAATTTGAAGGGTCCCTTTTATTCATAGCTTCCGGCCTTCCATGCTCTCGTTGTCTCTCATCTCTCAACGTAAAGGAAAAGTAACTGATTACAGGTTAAGCTTTAATATTTCCTTTCAACATTTGAATAAAATTTATCTTATTCTCTTCCAATCTTCCATGCTTTCTGTCTCTCATCTCTCATCTCTCAAACTTCCCATGTCAGAGGTGAATTGTTGATGATTCTTCCATTGATTTACTTGACTCTCTTTCATGGGTCACGGCATAAAAAGATCCCACCTCGATTGCCTGAGAGGGATTATTTTGGGTCTAGAAGCTGAAGAGTGTCCAGAAAAATCAAAGCAATGATTGGCTGATTGCTAAGAACTGATACTGTTTTTTTGCAATTAATTTTTCCTTTGCAAGAAGTTGTAACAACGAGAACAACGTTGTTGACTCTTAGAGGATGACATCTTGGCATTGCATTTCGGTTTAAATCGGTTTGGAAGGGAAAAAACCGAACTGAACTGAAATTAATCGGTTTGAATCAGTTTTCGGTTCGGTTCGGTTCAAAAACTATTTTTTTTGGTTTGGTTGTTTATTTTGGTTCAAAACCGGACTGAACCGAAAATGTTCAGCCCTACACATTACCCAAACTTTGTATGGAGAAGTTGGGAAGCTTTGCTAGGAAGCCGGCTAAGACACATTCCCTGCTGTCATATATAGTTTTTACCATAAATTTTGCACAAACTCTGCCATCCTTTCTAAGACACATTACCCATATTTCTCCCCCAAAAAACAACACACATACACCCAGTAAAACCAAAAAACCCAGAACCCTATAAAAAGTCTCACTACTTCCATATTTAACAAATAATTTGTAATAGATCTACAAAATTATTCTGTAAAATTAGTTAATAAAAAAATATATATTCTCTCTAAATTACAAACATAATCTTTTAAATATAGGTTTATGATTATACCTGCTATTTTAATTTTTCACACCATGTTTGCTCCCTGCAAGATTGAATTTTTTGAAGCGTAAAGTAACTGGAGAAAAAGTTAAGAAAACAACAAATTATGTTTGTGGAAAATGACGCATGACAGGGATAGGTAGAATTAAAAGGGACATATGGGTTTGGCTCCTGGAATAGGAATAGAAAGGAAGGGATATAAGTTAATTAGGTTTTTGGAGAATTATAGAAAGGGATACAATATTGGGTTCTTCTGGAGAATGAAGAAAGTTTGCAGCTGTGGGGTTCTCCTTTTGTTGTTTAGGTAATAAAAAAGCAACACATTATTATTATTATTATTATTATTATTATTATTATTATTTTACCAAAGTTAACATCAACCATATTAGTAACGGCAAATCCGTTGCTGATTTTTAATATATTAATTTATTTTTTAGTATTTGATTTTTTGTTGCTGAATCCATTACTAATATTAAAAAATTAATATATATTTAATCCGTTGTTAATCTGTTACCAAAATTACTTCTAAATTAATCTGATATTAATATCCGAGGCTAATTACCTCCTTTTTAGTTGTGAGAGATCATGTCACATAATTACAGCATTAATGTCAATCGACAAAGAGCTTCCTATTCGCACAGTAGTTCGAATGGATATGAAGGATGATGGTTGCCCTGAGCATCTTTTTAACATCACCCTCAGCAATACTCCCTTTGATTATGCTCCTTGGAGTATAAACCCTAGTTTTGTATACGATTTCCCCCCTGAAAAGTAGAATCAAATACCCATTACCTCAAAACGCCCCATAAAAGTTACGACTGCCGGAGGTTTCTACATAGACAAACGGAACCGGCAACCACATATTCAATCATGTGGTGTAACAACATCCTAGTTTCGATTCTTGCTGGCGCCTTTGAGGAACTTTACAACCCTAAAGCAACAGTAAAGGTAGGTCTTGAATCGGACTACAAAGCTGACTGGAAACCTCACTCGTTATGTACCACAACAAGAGATGGACAATGTGGACATTATCCGTGTAGTTTTTCAAGTTTACTTTTTGATCATAAAACTTCACTCTTTCACCTTTCAATCTTTGACTGTTGAGAGAGAAGAGAGGCACTGGAGATGAAAATAAAGAGAGAAAGCTTTATATCGGTGATGAAAATCGATCGGTGTTAATGAGTTTTTCTTGAATAAATGAGTCTAATGAAAGTGATTTAAATCTTATAAAAAAAACATGAACAATTAAGGAAAGGAAGTTTTAATTAAAGAAAAACTTGGCAAAATTTCACAATAAAAATCTATTTGCTTGATACTATGGCGTGTTGATATTTTTTTGAAGGAAAAGAAAGATCTTATCCATGTCAAAGATGCATGCATGCATGGTTCCTGCTTTATCATGAAAATAATTAGGATGATTCTAATCAACTGAAAACGGGGGCAAAATTGGGATTTTGAAAATTAAGGGTGCCAAAATGAAAATATATTACAATACATTTAAAAATAAAATAAACTAGCTAGTAATGACTATAGAAAATTACAATTACAAAAAAAAAGGCAGTGGTTTTACTGGACAAGAAGTTGTTGAAACTTGTCTAGAAAACATAATTAAATGGGCTTATACAAGTAAGAGGTGAGAATGAAAGTCTAGTAAGTTAAGTAGGACTAAATTAGAAACATGAGGGATAATTTTAAAATTATTATAAAGTGAAGGACTAAAATGCAAAAAAAAGAAGGAAAGTTTAGCCTCTCTCTTAAAAGAGGGCTGGCAGTGTGAAGAAAAGAAAAACTTCATCTTATCATATTGAATGGACTAACCGTTTTTTTCATGGTTGCTTCTGCTTTTGAAGCAAACCACAGGAAAACAAATATTTGGTAATTAATAAAATTTAATTTACTGATTATCGGCCCTATTAGTATTTGCGTTGAAAACGCAGGATCATTGAAAGCAGCACAATACTGCTTTCAGTTGTGGAGAGTGGCTCCACTGTTCACGTGAACAGTGGAGCCTGTCTCTATTGTTCTGGTCGGACCGGGTCTGGTCCAAAGCTAAATGCATTGAGCCGGGTCCGATCCAGTAAAAAAATTAAATTAAATTTTTTTATTTTTAATTGTGTTTTATTCAAAAAACTAGTGTTTAACATTATTCAATGACACTATATAAATTAGATGAAGATCGCTTGATTGATAACAATCCCAATTTTGTTCTTGATTATATTTTACCTGATGTGGTTGCGCATTTAAGAAAACAAGGAAACTGTAGTCCTTGTCAGATGTATTTCATACATGATGGAATTGTAGATAGTTTAATTGAACAATAAAAAATATTTTATATAAAGTATTATTTATTCTTTACTTTTTTTCAACGATGAACGAGCCAGGTTTGTTATCAAAATGCTTGGAACACAAACAAGCACTCAACCTATCTACTCTCTCTCCTCTTTCAATGGCGCATGAGCAGATTCGATATCAAAATGCTTGGAACACAAACAATCACTAAGCCTAAATGTGCACATGTTCCTCGAGTATAGATGTAATAACAATAGTTAAATCTATAATATTTAAATTAAAAACCATCAATATTAATCTATATTTTTTAAAATTATTTTATAACCTTAATTTCAAAAACATTCTTAACCAAAGACATTAAACTACTTTTTGTTCAATCTCAATTTCAACCACAATTTTAACCAAATATACATAAATATTAAATCAACCTCAACCAAAAGTACTTTTTATAAAATAACTTTTTTCAAATCACAACCATAAAAGCTATCATAATACCAAACACACTTTACCCATCAAACTCAACTGATGCATTCTGTTTTTGGACTTTTAAAAAAAATTAAAAAAGAATTTTATTTTTTTATTTTAAATTAATATTTTTTAATATTTTCAAATATTTTACTATGCTAGTATTAAAAATAATTTTTTTAAATAAAAAAATATTACTTTAATATATTTTAAATTTTTATTTTATTTTTTTTAAAAAACTCAATATCATATTCCAAAACAACCCGCCGTGACACTGCAAAAAAAAAACCTTTGTGCCAGCACAAGGTAAACGTCCCAGTAACTATCATTTCAAGTGATGAAAAGGCCGGCTGGTCAAAAATTGTCTGAGGCAGAAAAGCTCCAATAATCAACTCAAACTCACCCTCTCATAACCTTCATTATAATGATTCCCTCTTCACCCTCCTCCCCCATAATTTATTCACCACCGTGTCTCTTCCTCTATCTCCTCCACAAAATCGAGATTCCTAAATGAACCATAACTTCTTTTTAACATCCTTTTCTCCAATAATAAGTCTCTTTGTTGTCACTTTGTTCCTCCTGGAAAAGAAAGCCTCATGTACAGACCCTCAGTTCCTAGCTTGCAATCCCGAAAGCTGTGGCGATGGCCAAAACATAAACTTCCCATTTTACATCCAGAACAAGCAAGAACCCTCCTGTGGCTACCCTGGATTCAGTCTCTCTTGCAATAACAAAGGCAAGCCAGTCCTTAAACTGTCCAATAACGAGTATATCATCCACGAAATCTACTACCAAAACCACTCTCTTCGTGTCTCAAATGCAGCTGTTTTTGGGAAAAGCACCCCCTGTATTCCTCAAATACAAAACATGTCTCTAGCTGATGACAGGTTCCTTCTGCCTTCTAACAGAGCAAGCCTCTTCTTGCTTTACAATTGCAACTCAACACTGCTAGCAAATGATAGTGAACTTCTGAATTACAAGGTTGATTGTTTTGGGGAGAATGGAACTGTTTCAACTCTAGCAATGCTTGATGATGATCCTCTGTTGGGTCCTGCATCGGACAAGTGTGAAACTGGAGCTGTGGCACCTGTGGATGTGTATAGAGGAGAGAATGTCGGGAGTGAAAGGATGCTATTGTTAGAAAGAGGGTTTGTGTTGAATTGGATAGCAAGTAATTGTAGCATCTGTGAAGGGAGTGGTGGCAAGTGTGGATTTGATAACGCCACATACCATTTCAAATGTTTCTGTCCTGATAGACCTCATTCTCGGTCTTGTACTTCCGGCGAGTCATTTTAATTTTTTCTTTTTTCCTGTCTTGAAATTTTGTTAACGTTATTTTATGGCATAGAGCCATTGCCCACTTGTTTGCCTTGGCTAAAAAGTTGCTAGTTGTGTGTTACGCTGGGATCGTTATGTCCACACAACCATGGTAAAAAAAAAAAAAAAAAAACTCTCTTCCTTCCAGTACTGTCTAGAAGAGGTCCATCTTGCTAGGCTAGCAAAGTCTTGGATGAACAGCGGCACACACCACTAACAAACTGGCAGTAGGTACTGGGTGGTTTAGGCAAAGAGTCTTCGATGAAAAATGAGGAGATAGCTACTTTCATGCATATATATAAACTTGATTTTTTAATATTTATACAATTTGATTTGTATCATTTTCTGAATGATTCTTCAGGAATAGAACTGGCTCTGTTTCAATGAATTTAGATCTGGAAATTAACTTGCAGCTGTCTGTTTTTTCTTCTGCATTGGTTCAGCTCTTATTATTCGAACATAACATTATATTCTGTCAACTATGATGCAGGGAATGGCAATATGGGACGAAAGCTTATAATAGG
>Ga0325404_1006688_pt1 | contig 12084 bp, 10 predicted proteins | sample PopdelMetagenome_18_FD_205664 | JGI IMG/M metagenome (GOLD analysis project Ga0325404, IMG submission 205664) | Populus deltoides microbial communities from Bellville, Georgia, United States - Xylem-Control-R1 | ecosystem: Host-associated > Plants > Phyllosphere > Stem > Wood/Secondary xylem... | reverse complement strand
TGCTAATTTTCCAACACACACACACACACATATATTAAAAAATACAAAAAAAGAATCACAAAAAGTAAAAAAGAAAGAAAAATACAATTAGAGATAAAATTAAACAAATAATGAATCTTAACAAAAAGCTAGGACTGGGCAGAACAATTCAAAAAGTTCAGGAATAATTTTGAGGAACAATTAGTGATGAGTAAAGAAAAATGTCAAAATTGATTGAATTTACATGAATTAAAAGAACAATAATCAAAATGAAAAAGATAAAAAAGTTTGAAGATCTTTTTAATTTAATCAGGGACTTAATTGAAAAGAAAAACTATAATTAAAGTCAATTTAACAAAAAAATAAAATTAAAAAATTAATATAATTTAATCGACTTTACTGGTTTAAAGATAATCAAAGTAATAGTTAAAAAAATTCAAATATAAAATTAAAAAAAATATATTCTACGTTTTGTAAGGTAATAGATTGTCGCACTCAAATTGACTCCATTTCCCCATGGAAAGTAGAAACTTAGATTTACAGGGAGAGTACTCACCAATCACTTGAACCAAGGCATGACTGAATTTCTCTATCTTTCTTTGGTTTAAAAAAGACGAGTGGCAAATAGATTATCTTAAGCTTAGTACAAAGCACTTATTTTAAAGTACTTCTAAACTTAGCTGCCTTTCCTAATATTTTGATGTGATCCTGAAAAATAAAATATGGTTGCCGTGACATGTTTAAATATTAAATAGTATTTAAGAGTATAATAATAATTATTTTTTAAAATATTTTTTATTTAAAAGATATATTAAAATAATAATTTTTATTTTAAAAAAATTATTAAAAATTAAAATATTAAAAAAATATATAAAAATTAATTTTAAATAATTGTTTTTTTTTTAAAAATTTTTTTTACCGGAAACGTAATACCAAACAGGAATAGAAGGGCTATATCATAAATCTTTGATCCAAAACGTGGGATTACCCAAGATCTTGTAATAATAATAATAATAATACTCATGTTTTGTCTTAATTCTTAAACAAACAACAAAAAATTCTCTCATTTTCTTGAAGGGGGATTAGCAAGCTCTTCATCAATGTTGATTGTCAGAAGGGTGTGGCATAAACTGGTTAGGAGCTCCACCCCACGATTTCTCTACCCGTATTCCGCTCCCGCTCTATTAAGGGCCCCCAAACTTCCTTTCACTGGTTACACTACTAACTCTATCAACGTGAGTGACTATATATTTAATTTGTTAATGGCTTTGTTTTGGCGAAATTAGTTAAATGACTGTTGGGTTTGGTTTTTGTAGATCAAGATTGAGAGTAAAGTGGGTTGGCGTTTGTTTTCAAGTCAAGCTTTGGCTGATCGGGGGATGAGTGATAGAATTGTTGATGTGCCTTTAGCTCAAACTGGTGAAGGTATTGCTGAGTGTGAACTGCTCAAATGGTTTGTGAAAGAGGTAATTCAATGAAAACAATGATTGATGAAGTTGTAAATTTATTTCTTTGTTTTTGTGTTAATTTGTGAGTTGCTGCTGGTTTTCAAGTCGTCAGTTTGGTGAGTTTCAAATTGTCTTTATAAGTGATAGGAAAGATGGCAACGTGCTTGTTGTTGTGGTAGGGGGATGAAGTTGAAGACTTTCAACCACTATGTGAAGTCCAGAGTGACAAAGCGACTATTGAGATAACGAGTCGTTACAAAGGAAAAGTTGCTCAATTTCAATACGTTCCAGGAGATATTGTAAAGGTGAGAATTTATTGATTTACTGCTCATTGGTTTGGTGAAGAAAACATGTTGACATTTTGTAGATTAATAATAATTTCATTTTATGTGTTTCGGTTTGCCTGTGTGAGAAATGGCGTGGGATACTAAAGATGAAATTAGCAACCTTCTTGAGGTGGGAGACATGAATTTGGGAATCTATTGGAATTCACTTTGAAACTATGTCAAACAAATAAGATTTTTACGACTTATGAAATGTGGTGTTATTTTGTTAGACAGACTGGGTAGCAGAAGCACATGCTTGTGTGAACTTAATTCAGGCCACAATGGCAGAGCTGGCTCCATTTCTCATGGGGAGGAAAAAGATAGGGTGGGTGTGCTTTGCACAGTGATGGGGGTGTCAAAAACTTGAAATTAGTCATGGAAGAAGTAGAGGGAAAAAAAAAATACCATATAGCTTTTGTGCATGTGTATTGATATTTTGAATTTCTGGTAATGTATGATCCATGCAGGTTGGAGAGACTCTTCTTAAAATGGTTGTTGAGGGAGCTCAAGTTCCACCACAGAAACATGATGTTACTGAAAATATTGTTTCTCATTGTTCTGAGGGTGAGGTAAATAAAAATAAAACTTGTGGAGTCCTGTCAACACCAGCTGTGCGACACCTTGGTAAGCAATATGATATAAATCTAAATGATGTCCATGGATCTGGTAAAGATGGGAGGGTATTAAAAGAAGATATAATTAAACACGCTATTCAGAAAGGAATCATTAAAGATTCCTCTGGCTTTGAGAATGCTGATTCTGGAGACCAGTTTTTCAGAGGTGAAGAGGACTACTCATACGTGCCAGCTGAATTAGGCTCACAACACGGTGATAAGACAATTCCTCTAAGGTAATATTAGAAGCTAATGTGAACTGAAAACCTTTTTCCTATCATTTTTTTTTTTAAAGAAGGGGGTGGGAATGTACAAAACTACTTTCCTTAGCATTTTACTCTTCACCAAATAACCAATTTTTGTTTTTTAAATGATAGGATTAGGATAACATAGCAATTCTTATATTGCAGAGGTGCTAATTTTCCCTGCCATTTTAATCATAATGATAGATCAATTAATTTGGTATCCAAGCCATAAGCCAGGCAGCCACAACCATTTACTGCAAGCCCATGTTTTGATTTCAGTCCATAACAAGCATATGCTGGTTTTGATTGCCTAGCATTGTGAATAGGTGCACCTAAAGGTTCATGCGTGCATAGTTTGTCTAATAGCTTTTATTTATAAGTTGCTTATGAGATTGTGTTTACAGGTTCTAGCTGTAGACTTCATTTTACAAGCAACAGTTAGAGATCCACTTATGTACATGTAGTTATGTTAAATGATAATAGGATTGCTACAGATGAAGTTCTTTTACGTTGGAACTGTATAAAGAAAATCAGACATATCTTGTGAATTCAATGGTCTAGTTTTACATGGGGTGGAAGAACACGTGTATTGTAAATCTTGTCCTGTGAGATATCATAACCTTTAATTTTAAATGCCAAAATTATCCTGTGATACCCTTAACCTTTTTACTGCAAAAACTGTGATTGAAATCTTATTCTTTTACAGTAAAGTCTAAACCCTTACCTTAAAAACAAAAGCCCCCCTCCCCCCCAATACTCATTTGTGTTAGTGTAGAGTCACTAGACAGTTATTTTTCAATTCCATGTGCTAAAACTCTTAAAGAATACTTGTTTATTAGCCAAAACACTTTAAATTTAGTGTTGAGGCAAAATAATTGCCTGCTTTATTTATTTTTTTTTTCAGGGGATTCCAACGCACAATGGTGAAAACAATGTCAATGGCTGCAAAAGTTCCACATTTTCATTATGTAGAAGAGATAAATTGTGATGCATTGGTGGAGCTTAAAGAAAGTTTCCAAAACAATAACACCGAACCAGGTGTGAAGCATACTTTCCTTCCATCTTTGATAAAGTCACTTTCAGTGGCCATCAGCAAATATCCATGGATTAATAGTCGCTTCAATGAGGACTCAATGGAGGTCATCCTGAAAGGTTTGTTGATTTATTCTTCTTTGCTGCTGCAATGTTGTTTACTGCTTCTATTTTCTGATGGGCACATGTTCAATGAGTGGTAAAAAACAACTATTTACAGTAGGCTTTCCAGTATACGAGCACTATAATTCTTGCTTGCGAAAGCATTTCTTCTCAAAGTAATTTAAACTTGTAATTTTGGTGTCCTTTGCAAGTCTTTCAAGGATCTAACAAAGCTGGAACCAGATCCATCGTCAACAAAAGTGTAAAATGAGACAGACATTTATAGATTATAGATTCACTGGTCTTGACTGCTTATAAAACCAATATAAAATTTATCCTACTTCCATATGAGATGGATGTATCCTGCAGAAGCTCTACATTTGGCTCTACAAGGATGTATTTATGTGCTTATATTTCTTGCCAATGGAGGAATTGTTCTGATGTAAAATAATTGTTGCTTCTTTGAGATTTGTTGATCAGAATGTTGCTTGGATTATGTTGAATATTCTTATTGATATCCTTAACCCTCTTTTCTAATTAATCGTGGTCATAACAACTGTTGAATGTCATAGGTTCCCACAATATTGGAATTGCCATGGCTACTCCATCTGGTCTAGTTGTACCCAATATAAAGAATGTTCAGTCTCTTTCCATCTTGGAGGTTAGTTTCATTGTCTCCTGTCTGTTATTTATGTACACAACTATCTTCTATTTCACTCTGCTTGATTGCTAGCAGCTTCTTGCTTGTGTTCAAGTAATAAAATGGGATTTCAAAGTATTGAGTTTGACTTCAAACTTTGCTTCCATACTTAATAGTTAAGGTGAGAGATATAATTTGATAGATTTGATAATGAAAGTTAGAATGTTATAAACCACACGAATTCATATTGAAATCAGGAATTTTTTTAAGGTTACATCTTGCTTTATATGCATACTTACAATTAGGTTCATCCATAAATGTAGCAAGAATGACACAATGCCTAATTTTTCCTTTTCGGAATCTGTCTTGTTTATTCTCAATGCGTTTACTTTCGTGTACTTCTCCTCAAAACACCTTTTGTTTACCTCCCTTTCTCTGGCATTGTTGACAATGTCCACCTATGTATTTAGATAACAAAGGAGCTTTCGCGGTTGCAACAATTGGCCTTGGCTAATAAGCTTAACCCTGAGGATATAACTGGTGGAACAATAACACTAAGCAACATTGGAGCAATTGGTGGGAAGTTTGGTGCTCCCATCCTCAACTTGCCTGAAGTGGCAATTATTGCAATTGGCCGAATTCAGAAAGTGGCTCATTTTGCAGATGATGGAAATGCATATCCTGTATCAGTTATGACGGTAAGCAATGTTTCAGTTACTTCTTTTTTATTTGCTTCAGAAAAGTAAAGCACTGTCCATGTATAGGACAATCTTACTATAAACTGGGCATGCTATTTCAAACAATAATTAGAGAACTCTTGTGACAAAAAGGGCTAAAACAACGGCTTTTATGGCGTTTCATTATTGTATCTGATCATCTGCCTCTTTTCTCAGGTAAATATTGGTGCAGATCATAGAGTTTTGGATGGGGCGACTGTTGCAAGATTTTGCAATGAGTGGAAACAGTTGATTGAAAAACCAGAGCTGCTCATGTTGCTTATGAGATGACTTCCTTGACTGGTTGCGAGATGACTTCCTTGACTTATGTCATCTCCTGGGGGGGGAATTGTAATTTCTGGAAATCGTATTCAAGAAGATTTAAATCCATGAATTGTAAGTTCTGGAAATCGTATTCAATAAGATTTCAATCATGAATAATAAGTGCGCGTACACTCATTTAGTCCATGGATGTCCAATGCCTTACTCCCTTCAGTTACTGCTTGAAGATGAAAACTTTCTTTAGCTTACACAAGTCTAATGATCATCTCTAAATCTCATGTCCTTTCCTTTTACGAATCTATTTCAGTTGATTTGTTTTTGTGTTGAAAAAGTATTTTTAAATTTTTTTGGATATTTTTATTTTAAATTACTTTTATTTTTTTTAATAATTTTAGATTGTTTTGATGTGTTAATGTCAAAAATAATTTTTTTTTAAAATAAATATTATTTTAATATATTTTCAAGTGAAAAACATTTTGAAAAATAACTAATATTATAATTTTAAATATATCAAATAGTGTTCGTGTTTTGAAATAGTCATTAAGAAGTTAGTTTTTGAATCTCTTGAATATAAATTGTATTTTTCAATTAAAAAAAAATACAAAGTAAGACCTATATATGAATAGAAAAAAAATATAAAGAAAAAATGTATTTTAAAAAATTATAAGAACAAAAATAAAAGTTATACTAAAAGGTATGGGTTTAAAACCTTACTTTCTACAATCTCACTCACTATAAAAAACAATTTAATTGACATGTCTTAGATTTTAAAATCAAACGGGTTATGTCCATTTTTAGCAATTTCAACAAAAAAAAATTTTCTTAAGATTTAACGTCAACATTTTTAACGAGTCTTTTATTTTTAGGGACTAATATTATTTTCTGACAAGTTTGAAGACCGATGTCAAAATTTTCACGAAATAATTAACAAAATAAAAAAAACTAAAAACAATTATGATAATTGATTACAATAAAAAAGATAAACTTGAGAGAAAACATGTAGTAAATGTAACATTTCATAAAAAAGATACTATAAAGGTGATATTGTTCTTCCTTTAAGCATAATTAACCTCTTACCCAAATATTTGGAATTAATTTATATTTTAGAATTCTTAGTTTTCTTTAATTACTATGTGGTGACTCTAATTTTTCATAACACATTTCAAGCCTCTGTCGCAATGTCCACTGAGGTTTATAGTAAGCTATGCATAAAATATGCGGGTGTCTTATAAAAGTGGCAATACATGATCCTAAAATGATCAAGATAAGACTTTTTTTTTATTTGAGGAAACCCCACTCCTCGGAAAGCGCACTTTGTGAGCTTAGGTGAGGGAGTAAAACCCCGGCTATCCCAGGCTCTTACAAGAGGTGCACGCCCTGACTCGAACTCGAGACCTGCTGTGCAAATCTCAAGCCCTTTGCCATCACGCTACGCCTCTTGAGGACCAAAGACTATGGATTGTGTATTAATTAGATATGTATAAAACAGTAGTACATATAAATTTTTTTATACACAAGTCAAGTATTGAGGATATTCATCTTAATACTATTATGAAATTAAGAAATGCTATAGTATTTGAGGATGTGTTTCCATGAAAAGAAGCATGAAAAAAATCATACATTAAAATAACAATTGAGGCTAGCTCAAGTAATTGTCATAAATCAAAAGATGATGAAGTTAAACTTAGAAAGATTAAGAGGGAAAAAATTATCAAAACATTTGGTCTTGATTTTTTAACATCCTTGTTAAAAAATGAATTTCAAACCCACTCTAAGGCAATGTCCTGTCTGGAAGGAGATAATCAATATTGAAATTGAATCCATTACGAATAATCATATATGGGAACTAATTGATCTTCCTCCCAAAAGTAAATCATTAGGCTATAAGTGGATCTTCAAAAGGAAGATGAAAGTTAATGGCACTATTGATAAATATAATGTAGACTTATTATTAAAGGATTTAGACAATAAGAAGGTGTCGACCATTTTAACACATATTCACTTGTGTTAAGAATAACTTCCATACAAATATTAATAGTCATTGTAGCTATTAACAAGCTTGAAATACATCAAATGAATGTAAAAATAGCTTTCTTAAATGGTGACTTTGAAAAGAAGGCTTACACAGAATAACCTGAGGGGTTTGCTATCAATGAATAAGAAAAAAAAAAGTCTATAAGGTTGTCAAATTAGTATATGGTTTGAAATAAGCACCTAGACAATGACATAAAAAGTTTGACAATATTATGTTATCAAATGAGTTCAAAATCAACAAAGTTGATAAATGTGTTTATGTGAAAAATATAGATAAATGTTATGTCTCTGTATGGACAATATGCTCATTTTATATAGCAATGATCACATGATCAAGTCTACTGAGAAAATGTTAACTAGTAAGTTTTACATGAAAGAATTAGGTGTTGCAATTGTCATATTAGAAATTAATATTTATAAAACATCTAATGGATTGATATTATCTAAATCTTATTGAGAAAAGTTTCGAGAAATTTTCTAAGAGTGACAATATCACTGTCAAAATATCAATTAATAGAAGTGTATATTTTTCTAAGACTAGAGGTAAAGGAATAAATTAATTGAAATATTCTTGAATAACTAGAAACCTAATATATGCTATGAACTACACAAGGCTTGATATTGCTTACTCGGTTAATAAACGGAGTAGATTTACAAGTAATCTAAGTATAGATCATTAGAAGATAATAAAAAGGATACTTAAGTATTTGAGGTACACCTTGGACTACAGGCTATACTATACTGGTTACCTAGTAATGCTAGAATAATATAGTGATGCTAATTGGATATTCAATACTAAGGATTTAAAATACATAAGTAGATATGTCTTCATACTTAGTGGAGCAACCGTATCATAGAAATCCTTCAAATAAACATGCATCGCTAGATCCATGATGAAATCATATTTCTTTGATCTTGATAAAATTAGAGTGAAAGCCAAATGGATTCAAAATTTCATAAAGGATATTCCAAGTTGAATGGATGAAACTAGTGACAACTATTTGTGTCCATTGCGATAGCCAGTTAACAATTAGAAGGGAATAAAGTAGTATGTATAATGAAAATTTTAGACATATCCGTCTTAGACATATATGTCGTAGACATAATACCATTAAATACTTGCTATTGAATGAAGTTGTTTTCATTGACTATGTAAAGTCAAAGAACAATATTGTGGATCCACTAACTAAAGATTTGTCGAGAGAGCTTGTGTATAATTCATTAAGGAGAATGGACATAAAGCTTTTAAAAGATGAAAAAGTGTAATGATGATAACCATACCTAGTTAATTGGAGATCCCAAAATCTATGTTTAAATGAAAAACTAAGTCATGTAACATTCTCAGTAGTACTAGAAAATTATTATTTCCTACTTATTCCTATGATGAAATAAGTGTCAGCTGTAGCGGATGTCAACAATTGTAAAGCAGTTGTGATAAAGGGTGAGATGAACTCTTAATGATTTTCATATCTTGGTACACCAAATGGATTATAACATAATAATTTTAATGAAAGATCATTTATGTAAGTGAGAAATATGGTCGTTTCTTTGAAAATTTTGATAAATGATGAATTCTCTAAAGCATCCATGGATCCAAGAGTTGTTAAGGACCAAAATGAACATAATAATGAGAATTAAAGAAAACCTCCAGGTAAAAAACTATGTGAGTATTATTGTATTGGTTTACATAAAAGGCTGAATAGTTCAAGACTTCGCGCATTCATTATTTAACCGAGTAAATCTAATAGTATTTCACTATGAAAGGTTCAAAGTCAAAAGCTACCTATCCTGATGTAGTAATCTACCAAATCAGTATCTCTCAATAAATCTTTAAGTCATTTTCAAACTGGTGAAACAATTTCCATTTATGTGGGGGATTGTTAGAAATTTATTTTAATTAACATGATTTAAAAAAAAAGGAGTGAATATGAAATTAATCTTAAAGAGCCCTTGACTTTTCTAGATTTAATTTTTGATTTATGGTTACTAATCAAAAGTTGATAAGGTGGGAGTTAATTCTTATTAATTTTCTAACATTTTAACTTCTAAAATTCACTATAAAAAACGCGCGGAGGGTGGGGGGAGTTTCCAACTAGAATTTTTTAAATTTTTATGTACTCTTCCTGGCCTTATATTTTAGTGTTTTATTCTCATTTTAAACTTTAGTTTCCTCCCAAATCTAGATTTTAGGTTCATTTTGTTGAGAGATATTTGAGTTTCATATTCTTTAGTTCAAACATCTTGTCGCACCCGACATCACGGTGACCTTAAAATTTTCTTAAATTGTGGAGAAAGAATAGATATCTAGCATCTGGTTCTTTTAAGGGAAAATTTCTTGTTTAAGGGGTCGCCACCTAGTATTATGGTCACTAGGAACCCTAACTGATTATCAGAGATTTTATGATACGGGACTAGTTACATAAAAAGGAAGATATTATCATCCCTTTAACGTTCTGTCTGAGGCAGACTGCATTGCTGATTTTGTCTTAAATTGCTAAACATTTATTCGCTTATGTTATGATGATTTGTTTATAATATTCCCGACTTTGACGCTAGTGAATATTTGATCTTGAATAATTTCAACTCTGGCGTTGGTAAAAATTCATAGCTACAAAAAAATTAGTATATTTTCTTTTTTTATTTCCTGATCCTGATATCAGTGAATAAATTGACAAAAATACAAGTTTTCTAAGACATGCAAAATTTTTATTTTTACACTTTCTATTTTTTTTGTTTTTATTTTTTTATTTTTTTATTTTTTGGGGCTGGGCCCAGCTCAGCCCATATGAGCTAGGCTGGACCCAGCTAACCCAGCCCGGCCCGATCACTGGCCCAAGCCAGTGACCCGGCTGGGCAAAAGAAGAAAAAGCACGCGTGAAGTAAATTCACGCGTGCATGAACAGTGCGAAGGTAATTAAATTAGCTTCGCACTGCGTTCAAACGTTTTATTGAATGCAGAGAATGGAAATTTACCTGTGCAGCGGAGGACGATGCCGAAGATGAAGGCGCGATGGCTGGTTATTCCCTTTCTCCTCGGTTGCTTCTTCTTCCTTTGTTTTTGGTGTTGTCTTCCTGGTTTCTGTACTCTCTCCCCTGCTCGCTTTCCTCTCTGTTTCCTTTTTTTTATTTGAGATTGTGTTCGAGAAGAAAGCTTTTGGTCTGTGCTTTCGAATTCCCCTGCTCTGGACAAATACTATGATGGTAAGGGTCCTGGAGTCGGGGGTTGGCTGGACCCAAGCTTTCTCGGGTTCTGTTTCTTCCCAGTCCTTTTCGTCTGTATTTTTTTTTTACTGATTTCAGGTTCTTCTTTTTCTGCAGGGACGAAGATAATAGCAAGGCTAATTCTTGTCTCTGTGTTGCTCCTCCCTTTTCTCTCCTCTCTGTGAATTTGTGCTCTTTTTTTTTTTTCTATCTTTGCTCCGTTTTCTGGGTTTTTCTTCTCTCTTTTTGTTCAGTGTTTTTTTTCCTTTTTTTTTTTTGCGTGTATGGCCTTTCTCTAGCTTTTATAGAGCCAGAGAATGCCATGCGGTCACCTCTAAATAATGAGGTGACCGACCGTTTGCAGGAGTAATGAGGGACTGAGGATCGTGCAGTGTCCGTTTCTAGTTTGAAGAAGATGAACAGTGTCCCTTGAAACGGCGCTGTTTTGAGATGTGAAATGACCATTTTCATTTTGGCCCTTGAATTTTTGAAAGTTTTGCAACTAAGCCCCTAGTTAAATTGTAATGGAACCCCTGCATTTTGGCACCTTTTACACATTGGTCCTTGGATTTTAATTTCTTGCAAATTTGACCAGAATCAGCCCTATATTTTGATAATTTTTCAATTAAGTCCTTGAATAAATTAATTTCAAGCTCAATTAAGTTTAAAACTTATCAACTCTCCAATTAAATCCTTGATTTGATTAATTAAATTAATTCCAAGCTTAATTAAGTTTCAAAACTTATCAATTCTCCAATTAAACCCTTAATTGGATTAATTAAACTAGTCAATAGTTTAATTAAATCTTTAAATTCCCAATCATGTTGCCCTTAACCCAAATTTTAATTCATTCTTCATTTATTTTATTTTTACTTGTTTTTCATCATCTTTTTATCATTTTTCAGTCAATAAAATAATAATAATAATTAAAATAAAAGGGTCAAAAATTAGGTTATGACACATCTTATTTAAAAGTGCATCTACACTAAGATGATAGTGTTGGAATCTCGAGAGGTATATTACAAGCATCCTAATTGCATAAGTGAGCGACAATAAAGCCTTAAGAACAAAGAATTTATCATTAATAATAACAACAAAAGTATCATTACTTTAAAGAAGAGTGCTTCAACAAATACGTATCCTTTTTTATTTTAATTTAAACATAAATATTTTATTATTATTATTAGTATGCATGTTAGAACTTTAAATTAATATCAATGGCATGTTTGTTTATATGCTTAGCATGCATGTAGAGTTCTATTATTATTATTTTTTATGTTGAAAGCATGTTAATTTGTTGTTAATTATATTTTTTATATGCTTATAGTTTTAAACATATATAAATTCTAAGCTTTTAATAGATATTTTTTATTTAATATAACTTTAAAATGATAAATTAAATATCTTTCTTATATGATGATATTTTTACAAACTTTAATTTACACTAATTAATGAAAGCAGAAAA
>Ga0325404_1006686_pt1 | contig 12084 bp, 5 predicted proteins | sample PopdelMetagenome_18_FD_205664 | JGI IMG/M metagenome (GOLD analysis project Ga0325404, IMG submission 205664) | Populus deltoides microbial communities from Bellville, Georgia, United States - Xylem-Control-R1 | ecosystem: Host-associated > Plants > Phyllosphere > Stem > Wood/Secondary xylem... | reverse complement strand
AATAACACGCCATTAAATGCAAATAGGTTTAAAAAGAAAAATCTTAAATGGACATCATCCACTTGATTGATCATCATCAACTCTATTTTTCTAATCTCCTCCATCAAACATGCAAAACACAAATCAAATTGTACTATCAAACAGAGCGTAAGTAGGCCATCATCTGTGAGGCACACTAGATCATGCCACCAAAAAAAATATTAAAGACGTAACAGTTACTTTAGTCCAACCAAAACACCTGTGGCATTTGAAGTAAATAAACCAAGAAAACACCAACAATCCAGTAATTTCAAGCATTTTGCTTCTCTTTGTTCACTCCTTAGATGAATGTGTTTTAAAAATATATTTAATATGAAAAAAAAAATTTAATGTTTTTTTTATATTTTTAATATATTAATATAAAAAATAAAAAAACTTTAAAACTATTTTAACATATTTTAAAATAAAAATTACTTTTAAAAAAAAACTAAAAAAAACACATCTACTGTAATACAACACACCTTCTCGGCATGCTTTATAGAATTTATCTGCAAAAAGAACTCACTTTATATCCTCCAAAAAGTTCAAATTTTTAGCAAAAAAAATTCAAAAACCCAAAGAGAGAAAATGAGAGGAAAAGGAGGAATGTATTTGCTTTGTTGTTGTTATTTGAGCTTACAGAGAGATCCTATACGCGGTTCTTGAAGCAAAAACCAACCCTTTGAGACAGATAAGATAGCCTTTCTCCTCATATTTCAGGTATTTATGTTCTCAAGCAAGCTGAGAGAAATAATTTTTTTGGGGGGTTTTTTTTATGAATTAATTGAGATATTTTTTATTGGTTAGATTTTTAGCTATTCAATGATAAATTAGATTCTTGTTTTGTGTCAAGGATTTGGATAGTTAATTTCATGGTGAGATATCATATCATTACTCTAAGTTTGTGTAGCTTTTAGCTTTAGTAGGTGGTTGTTGAATTTTGAGTCTTGAGGGGTTGCTTTGTAACCACTTCTATCTATTAGTTGCCTTTTCTTTCTTTCTTTTTTTTTTTTTTTTGGGGGGGGGGGGTTAAAGTATTAAAGAGGTTTTATTGTGTTTATATATGTTTGAAGTTCAGTTGGATTCTCCAAAATTTGGTAATATTACATGTCTTAATGAAGTTCAGTTGGATTCTCCAAAATTTGGTAATATTACATGTCTTAATGAATCCCAGTTTGTAAATTGACTTGATTTTTTTGTTTTCTTTGCTGTGTGGATTTCTGTTCAATTATTTGCAATGTATCTTTTTTCTTAATTTCTTTGAGGGTTCATGACGCGTTTGAGCATTTTTACCATTCTTTCGTCAGGAAATTTTGCTGCGAGCGAAATTTGGTATGTAGTTGATGGACTGTTTGTGTGAGTATGTTTTGTGTTGTTTTCATGCGTTAGGGATAATCTACGTGAGTCAAATTAAGAGGAGAAGAATTTAAAAGATGATGTGATGGAAGAGTCAGAGACATATAAAAAATATCAATACAATTCTGGGGATCCCAGACATGAGAGATCCCAGCCTGCTTCTCAGGCATACACACCAGACCCTACAAGCAGCAGAAATTCCAATATGAGACTTCCTGACCTAAATGTACCACTACCAGAAGTTAAACCTGTACTTAACTATTCCATTCAGACAGGTGAGGAGTTTGCTCTTGAATTTATGCGTGATCGAGTTAATCCTAAGAAGCCTCTCATTCCAAATGCTGTTGGTGATCCCAATTATGCTACTGGTTATCTGGAATTAAAAGGCATTAGTCATACAGGGTCTGAAAGTGGATCGGAAATTTCGATGTTAACTATAGTAGAGAGAGGTCAAAAAGAATTTGAGAGGACGAACTCATCTTTACATGAAGATAGAAGCAACTACGGGTCAGTTCAGTCGGTACCAAGAACTTCAGGTTATGAAAGTCGTGGGGTGCTGCTACATGGCTATGCTTCCTCCTCTGGAGTCTCCGATAGCTCCTCTGGGAGAATGAAAGTTCTCTGCAGCTTTGGTGGTAAAATCCTACCCCGTCCGAGTGATGGAAAACTGAGGTATGTTGGAGGTCAAACACGCATCATGCGCATAGCAAGGGACATTTCTTGGCATGAGTTTAAGCAGAAAACTTTAGCAATATATAGCCAAGCTCTTGTGATAAAGTATCAGCTTCCTGGAGAAGATCTTGATGCCTTGGTTTCTGTTTCAAGTGATGAGGATCTGCTAAATATGATGGATGAGTGGAGTGAAGTTGAAGATAGAGAAGGATCACAAAAACTCAGAATGTTTCTCTTCTCAATGAGTGATTTGGAAGATGATCAATTTGGTCTGGGCATTGGAGGGGTTGATTCTGAGGTTCAGTACGTAGTTGCTGTCAATGGCATGGATGTGGGAACCAGAAGAGAATTGGTCCTGCATGGTTTAGCAAGCTCTTCAGGAAATAACTTAGATGAGTTAGATAGATCAAACACAGACTGGGAGACAATTAGTGTTGCAACTACTTCTGTTGGGCTCGGTGCTTCACCTTTGACTGACATTTATCAGTCTTCTCAACCTACTCTTCAAAGTTCTTCCAATGCCTATGAGACCTATCCACAGCTTTATCATGGCCAGATGATGGATCCTAGAGACACCAAGCAGTTTCCATTGCACTATCACCGTCACTCCTCTAACTACTCCTCCTTTGGAGAAATCCCATATGCAAGACAACTTCATGGGCTCATGAGTGAACAAGCAGATTTGTATGAGGGACAGCAATATAATAGCTTTCAGGTAAAGAATTCACAGATATCTGTTAAGGAGGTGAAGCCAAGACCTGATGGTTCAATTCAGCAAGAGATTGACCCAGGAAAAACTCATCCAATAGAGAAAGTTTACCCTGCTCCAGTTGATGAAGTACTAGTAACAGCTGTTGTTCCAGAAGGAGATATACGTATTGTGCCCTCAAAACATGAGGGAAAACACCAAGAACCGAAGAAGGTTTCTTCTTCTGCTGATGACATGAATCAAGTGCAGGCACATAAATCTTGGGAAGATGATCAACATTCTGCACCCAGTGGTGCTTCTGGTCCAGGAAATGCTGATTCCGCTTCTAATCCAATTGACTTGAGCTATCTTGAGCTGTCTATACCTCAGAGGGCTTATTATTCAGAGAGAATACCTCGGGGGCAAGAAGAGTTGCTGAATAGATTATCAAAGTCTGATGATTCACTTGGCATTCAGTTGCTCATTTCTCATTCATGTTCTGACATCACTGAGAACAACCCAATTACAAAATCTGTGGAAAATTTCCATGAGAGTAATCTGGCTGCCCATACTGAACACTCTATTTCAACTGAAAAATCATCATGTACAGACTCTCAAATCATGGATGATGGAGTCTCTGACTTTGAGACAGATATTACCACAGGTAATCAAAGGAAGCCCCTGGTTGATGAAATGGGAGAAATGGGATCTGGACATCCAGCTTTGTGCCAAGTAACTTCCGTTGTGCAGCATAAGGATCCTGCAGCTGATCTTCCAGATGAACGGGATGAGATAAAAAGCAGGGATGTCTCTGATAAGGATAATGTGGGGTGTTCTCAGCCATTTTTTTGGACAGAGAGCTCAACTAAAGATATTGAAGGAATACCTTCTGTGGGTGTTTCGTCAACCAAGCAGGCAGAAATCCAAATAGATATTAACGACAGATTCCCTTGTGATTTCCTTTCTGAAATATTCTCAAAAGGGATATTTACCAATGATGCTTTTGTTGTTAGTCCAATACATAATGATGGAGCTGGTGCGAGTGTGAACATGGAAAATCATGAGCCTAAGCACTGGTCTTATTTTCAGAAGATGGCAAAGGAAGGGTTTGTTAAAAAAGACATATCTATTATTGACCAGGATCATCTTACTACGTTTGTTCTAAGAAATGTAGACGAAGATCATAAATCTTATCATTTCACACCTTTAGCAGCCGGTAGAGATTCAGTGGGCCATGACTATTCTCAAATTAATTTTGGCCAAGACAATCAAAATAATTTGCCTGGAATGGTAGGAGCTGATTCTACAATGATGTCCGATTTTGATCATTCCCAATTGAAGAACTCTGAAAGTATGCAGTTTGAGGCTATGATGGAGAACCTACAGTTGCCAGAGTCACAGTATGAGGTGTCTCTTCTCAATTTTAATTTGATTTGAGAGCTTATTTCCTAGCATGCTAACTAAACTTCACTCTGATGCATATAGGATGGGAAGTTGGATAACAGGAATGATGGACTTCCTCCTCGTGATCCTTCTTTGGGAGATTTTGATATCAATACCTTGCAGGTATCTATCCTAGATATATTTACTCATCTGTATTATGATGTAACCTGTCCTGTTTTTAGTGTTCAAAGTAATTTTCTTGTGCCATGCCTAAAATATTAATTGACTCAAATTTCAATTGGTAATACATATGAAAAGAAACCAAACCTGGAGATAGACCACAATATGCTTCCTAATTGGTTTTCCTTTTCTCCTTTGTGCTTCTGTGACTGTGATACAAATATGATGACCTTGCAGGAACTTATGGATGCATTTTATTCCTCTTTCATGCTTATGCTCTTCCATCTTCTACTTTAAAATTAGTTCAATTTACTTTTTACCTCAGAATAACATCTGCTTAATTCCTTTTTACCTTTTCTGGGTGATTTAACAGATCATAAAAAATGAAGATCTTGAAGAGCAAAAAGAGTTGGGTTCTGGCACTTTTGGCACAGTGTATCACGGAAAATGGAGGGGAACGGATGTTGCCATTAAGATGCTAAAAAAGATATGTTTTACAGGACGATCATCAGAGCACAAGAGACTGGTAACTGTTGCACAACTCCTGATATGCATTTCCATTTTTTTTCCCCCTAAAAATAATTGTTGTTACCCACTTTTGAACAAAAAAAAATATATATATAATAATACAAGAAGAAAGCTTAGAAGATTGCCGAAGTTGGTGGTAAAGGACCAAGATGACAAGTGGAAAAGTTAGAGACCAAAATGTATAAGACTGACAAAATTAACAACTCAATTTTGACTGAAAAAAGGCCTCATTGGTGAAAATATTTTTATTTAAGGTAAAGAAATACAAATTTGGATGATTAAGGACTCAATAAGAATTTTGAAAGGCTTAATTAATTTTATTGAGGACTTGATTGCAAGGAAAATAAGTTTTTGGAGTCAATTTAGGTATTAATTGGAAGAAATTGAAGTTTGGAGATTGAAATTAGACTTTGGAAGGTTTAATTGGTCAAATCAGAGGCTTAATTGTGAAAACATTAAAGTTTGGAGGCTAATTAAGGACTTAATTACAAATTCCCAAGATCAAGGACCAATCTGTAAGTGGCACACAATTTCAGGGGTAGATATTGGTCAAATCAGGGGCCAAATTGAAAAGAATTGAAATTTTGGCGGTTAATTAAGAATGAAATTGAACAAATTAAAAACCAAGGACTCGTTTGTAAAAGGCGTTGAACTTTGGGGCTGGTATTTGAATTTGACAGGGGTATAATTGCATGCAATTAAAAGTTGGGAGACAATTATGGGTGCACTTAAAAAGAATTGGAAGAGCAAGGACCATATTGAAATTGACAAAATTTAAAATTAAAAAACCCTAATTTATAGGGTTTAAACTAGACGACATGTCATTCACCCACTATTCATCTCTTTCCTTCGTAATTTTGGATGATTGAGTGGGCATGTTCAAGTGAATGAATGTGGCGTCTCTGACCATCTCAGGGGCTGTAACCACCACCATTCAACTGAGAAACACCCCTTTTACAACAACATGCCCGTGAAATTGGACGTTTACACCCCAATTCTTCCTCAAAAGTCTCCATTATCCTGTCCCCGATCAGCTTTCCTTGCATTTTCAGATTCTGGGTTGATCGAGTTGACATATTTGAATGAATGAATGTAAAGCTACAAACCTTCAAATTGAGTAAGATTGAATCCAAACAAAATGTGTGCACTTTCTCTACCAACTTTAGGTGGTTTCCGATGACGTTTACATCGGAGTTGCTTTGACGAAGCCTCGAAAGTGGTCAACCCAATCAACTTTAACTGTGACACCTATTTTTCAAAAACTAACCATTTTTTTCATGTGTTCACACCTGAAAGCCTCTTAGAGGATTCTTATCAAGGGTTTTAAAACCTCACTCCTATGATCAAAAGGCCAGAAATAACTCTTTGCCCTTTAAATCTAGCAAAACCACCAAGGACCAAAACCACCATTGCAAAAAAAGCCCAAAAAAAGCCCAGTACAAGAGTTCTTTTGTCCAGAACTCACTCATTTTAATCAAAGGACTAAGCTCTGATCAATCTTTGATTGAATCCACCAAAAAAATCCTAGAAAAAACGTATAAATACCCCCTGAAAATATGAAAAACAAACAAGGAAAAGGGGTAGAAAAAAAAGAAGAAAAACGTGGGGATATACTCTGTCAATAGACTATTGTGAAGGTCCAAGAGCCTAACATAGAAGGTCTAACAAGTTTTGGAGAGAGAGGTGAAAGGGAAAGAATGAAGGAAAAGAGAAGGAAAAACAACAACTTATAGTAAGCAAGCTTGGAGAAGGTATAACCATGTAAAAACTCAAGGGTGGAGTCCATGTGGCTTGCCCGTTCATGCTTTCTTTGTTTAATGACATTTTAGGCTTGTTTTGGTGTCGCATGTTGTTAAGTTTGGATGTTGTTTAATGTCTGAAAATGTAGTTTTTCTTTGCTTGATTTTGGTTTGAGTTAATTGTTAATGTTTCTGGATGTTTATGAAATGTTTGGATGTTGTTTTTGCTGAGATAAAATAATTTTTGTATTCTGTCAAAAGTAGCAGTGGCTGTGTGATGCCTATTTCTGAATTGTTAGTTCATGTCCTTGGTTCCTAAGCTTGACTTTTGTCCTAAAAAGTTAGTTTTGGATGTAAATTTAATGCATTGGTTGGCTGTCAATAGATTTGTAGTTTTGGTTTTAGGAATTTCATGCATGTTTTCCATGATTTGTGGTTTTTTGTTGTTTGTATTGATTAAAACGTTATGAATATGGCAATGTGGTTTGTTAAGGTAAAAAACTGGAAGTTTAAAGCTTCAGAAGGGCATTTCTGGGTTTTCGCTGTTGAATGTTGTTCACGTCCATCCGAAGAACATTGTCTTGAGTACTAGTTTTAGGTTTCGTTTTGATTCGATTTTGGTTTCTGCATGTTTGTATGACTTGTTTAATCGATAATCTAAGGTCTTCATGCATCAATAACAAGTTTTTTTTATGGATTTTTAATCCTAGGGTTTCAGTTTTGAACCGAAACCCATTTTGACATATTCGTGTTGATTTTTTTATAATCGAACTGAATGAATGTTTGATTCTTGGTCCATGCATGATTGCGAACAAAACTCGACCTTTGATTGCTTGAAAACTTGTCTGGATTGAGATTTGTATTGTTGGGTTTGGTTTTAATGTTCATCGGTGTTCTTCGTACTCTTCATTTTCTCTGGTTTTGATCCGTTTTGACAAATAATTTTTGAGTTTTTTTTTAAGTCTGATTTGTTATGGTTTCTGGTTTAAGTTTTGGCTTGTTTTTCGGGTCAAACCAGTGGTCTTTGGTTCAGTTTAGATCGAACCAAGGGTATCGGGTCGAACCATGGTTTTCGGTTCGATTCAGGTTTGAACCAGTGTTTTCAAGTCAACCTGATTGGTTTTGTTTTGGGTCAGATACCTAGGCTTTTTTGGTTGGTTGTGTTTTTGTTAAGGCATTTTTAGCCTAATAGGGGTTGTTTGACAAACACATTTTGAGATCTATTTTGACAGTTTTGTTTTGAATAAAAATGATTTTTTTGCCAAACATACCCAAATAAATTCTAAAAAATTTCAAGAACCAGTTTAAAATTATTTGTGGGTCCCTTGCATATTTGTTTTAGCAATTTTATTTAATATCGGGGTTGTAGACTTATACTGTGAGATGTTGACCTAATATTAAAATACCTGTTTTTCATCGCAATCTCAAAAATTTCCAAAATTTATGTAAAAAAATTTCTCATTTCAAAAATACAAAAATGTATTATTTTATTTGGTGTGCATTCGGCCAAGTCTCTTAAAAGATAAAAATTATATTTTGCTTAAAAAATATATATAAACATATGGTATGATTTAACATTTTTTTTATATAAACACAAAAATTCAAAAAATATCTTTGCATGTACTTTTGAATTTAAGAACCAGTTTATTGAATTAATGAGAACTTGATCAATATTTCAATTACTCTTAAAAATATTAATTTAACATTTTGGTGTAAACGTTGGACCTACAAATAGGTGTCATTTAAATACTAGAAGTTGACTAGAAAGTTCTCATAATTATTTTGAGTATTCACCAATTTCAATCGAGAATATTTTTTTCACCACAATATACAAGTTGTAGAAAACTCTTTCGCCTTCAAGGATATGTGAACTTTGTTAGGGCACTTACATAGATTCTTTTCACAAGAATTTATTTAGGCATATGAGCTCATGATGTAAACGAAAAGCCAAATTTATTCATGAGAATAAATCTTTATTTTAAGCCATAGACGGACCATCGGTTAAGAACCCATCAATATCTTTAAGCCATATCCTGTCCACGTAATGCCGCTTATCTCAGATAAGGTGCATTAGGGATGTTAATACATTCCCTAGTCATAATCAATTCTTTATCTTAGAGTTTCATACAAGATCAGTCTACCTGAGTCTCCTAGCAACCCTGAATCAAATAACTAAATGATGACTTCTTGATCCTGATGCCTCCACGCGTAGGATACATGCCATAATAATTATATGCCATTTTGTGCTATAGCCATCATTGGAGACGTCTGTTTTTAGTTTTCTGCAAGATGTACATTGGCCAGGATCAGCTTCCAGTTTCCTTTTCTTGTCATATCCTTTTCTTAACGCAATGTTATATAATCTATTTTCACTGGCATCACCAGACCTTAGAGTTTTGGCGGGAAGCTGACATCCTTTCAAAGCTCCACCATCCAAATGTTGTAGCATTTTATGGCGTGGTTCAAGATGGACATGGGGGGACATTAGCTGCTGTGACAGAGTACATGGTTGATGGTTCTCTTAGAAGTGTTTTACTTCGCAAAGATAGGTAAGTTGTGCACGTTTGCAGCTCTTTGAATTTCAGTTTGGCTAAGTTCCAACTAGTTTGGAATTTCATACACAGGCAGTCAATTGTGTTGTGTTCTCCTGTTTCTTATTTTTCTAAATCTTAACTTGCAGGTATCTAGACCGTCACAAGAGACTTCTCATAGCTATGGATGCTGCATTTGGAATGGAATATCTGCATTCAAAGAATATTGTGCATTTTGATTTGAAATGTGACAACTTGCTTGTGAACTTGAAAGATCCCCAGCGACCAATCTGCAAGGTAAATTCTAGTTGTATGAAGAACAAGCCAATTGCATCAATGATTGTGTACTTTCTATACAGTTTCTTATGAATGGATGGCTCAGGTTGGTGATTTTGGCCTGTCAAAAATCAAGCGAAATACTTTGGTTTCTGGAGGTGTAAGTGGAACTCTACCATGGATGGCCCCTGAGCTGCTAAACGGAAGCAGTAATAAGGTCTCAGAAAAGGTAAATGTTTCACTCTTGAAATTACTCTTGTCAATGGCATGAGAAGAGTGTAATTTTATAGAATTGTACAGATTTAGATTTTTGTTCCATTCAGACCTCAGTTAAGTTTGTTGCTGACATGATGGAAGTTTCAAAATCTTCGTTGGCATTTGGTGGTTGAAAACTTTATCTGAATCTCTACTTTCTGTTTCTTCTAGTTTTGCCAAGCTGGTTTAAGCTTTAAATTTTTTTCCTGCTTTTATTACCTTTTAGTCGACATATACGGAACTTGGTTTATGCAGAAGTTTATCTCTTCATTCTATCCTTTCTCCATGTAGTCCTTGTTGTTTAATGTCCCTTAAGATCAGTTACTAATCTTTAATAGATCTCAGGTTGATGTGTTCTCTTTTGCAATTGTCTTGTGGGAAATTCTGACCGGTGAGGAGCCATATGCCAACATGCACTATGGTGCAATTATAGGTATGGTTTCTGTACTCCATTTCTTTTGTTTGTGCATGCACGTGTATTTGTGTTTGCAACTGTACATAAAGCTTCTTTGGGTTGTGCCCCTATCCCAAGATTGGAGCCCATTGTGACTCTGGAGTCACCTAAAATGCCAGTGGACATCTACTAAAATACAAATTTGAATTTAGTCTTTCAATTCATATGGATTCATTTTCACTAGATGAATGCACATATACGATACGTATTTTTATGAGGAAATAATGCTGAGATACTTTAAATGATCAAGAGGTGATGAAAACGAAAACTTGATCGAAAAATCAAGTCATTGGGTCTGATATTGTTCTGTTATAGACTTGTGTCTCATGTACTGAAACTGGGCTATCTGGGGATCTTGAATGGGGTTTTGTTATGTGATGGTATCTAGACTTGGTTCCATGCCAAAGGGATAATTTTACTTCTAGGCACCATCTAACCTCTGGAACTTGGAATATTATGCACATTATCTGCAGCAATTGCACATTAAATCTGCTCCTCTGACCTGTTGGTGTGCTATTGATGTCAGCTGCATTTATATTCTGTGCTGTCTACACGTGTGAATATTTATCCTTGCGTGTAGGAGGAATTGTAAACAACACGTTGAGACCAACAATACCAAGTTATTGTGATTCTGAATGGAGAAGGTTGATGGAGCAATGTTGGGCCCCTGATCCTGCTGTTAGGCCTTCTTTCACAGAAATTGCCCGTCGTTTGCGCACAATGTCATCAGCTGCTAGCCAAGCCGAAGGACACGAACACAAGGCATCAAAGTAATGGTTTGACAATTCCTAGTTTTCGCCTTCCCATGACATGTTTCATCGTAAATTTATTTATTTTACGCTACTCTCCAGAGAGAGACTTGTATCATGTTAAGTAGGAGAGATCGGCTTCCATAATGTTTTTGAAATGGAAGTGATTCTCTCTTACAATAATTGACAAGTATTGTTTTATTCTAGAATCTTACTTTAAATAATAATATAAATTATTTTTTGAGACTTTACTTACAAACTTATGTTTTTTAATTGAATTGTTTCTTTAACTTAGTATGCTTTAATGATTAAGTAGTTAAGGGTTCAAATCTTATCATCTTATTTATTTGATAAAAATTAAGCATAAGGTAGTATGAACATGTGTAATTTTCAAGTTTGAAGGGTTTTCACTTGAGAGAGTGTATGAGAGAATAATATAAATAATATTTTAAAATTTCATTTACCAGCTTAAAAAGCTTTTAGATTGAATTGATTTTTTGTGTTATTGAATTCTATACTTTGGAAAGGAGTTTCATACTTGTCTTCCCATGGTTTCCGAGTAATTAATGACATTTAATTAGTTACATGTTAGGGCTATTTTGATGAAAAAGACTGATGCAATAGGTTAGAGAAAATAAAATCTATATAATTAATTAAAAGTGATAAAAATATATTTATTTAGGATTTTTTCTTGTATTTATTTATTTTTTAAAATAAACTTCAAGAAATAACTAATAAAATATTATTAATTATTTTTTAAATACCATAAAATTTCTCGGCTTTATACTTCTAATTACATGAATAATATAGTAGTCCAAATTTCTGGAGAACTTGCGAGTGTACTTTATCACTTCAGTCAATATTTATTTTTTTTTCATTAGTTTTTTCTTGTTCTAATCTTAAGTTATCGCATTTTTTTTAATGCATAGGAGTTGCTAACTTTGATAGGAGTGGCTAAGACATGTAATGAGATTTCAAAAAGAATTTGTGACATTATTCCAAAGATAATGTCCATATTAAATATAAAATTGAGTATCCATGTATTTTTTTCTCGATGAGTTCCCTTGTAAGAGAATTGATGAAATACTATATTTTGTGCATATCATGATTTGTTTCTCGATGAGTTCCCTTATAAGAGAACTGATGAAATATATTTTGTACATGTCATGATTGAAAAACATGATCTTCAAACTTATCTTTATTCATAAACGCAACATTTTAAATAAATTATGAAATAAGCTTTACAAATCATGAT
>Ga0325404_1006684_pt1 | contig 12086 bp, 6 predicted proteins | sample PopdelMetagenome_18_FD_205664 | JGI IMG/M metagenome (GOLD analysis project Ga0325404, IMG submission 205664) | Populus deltoides microbial communities from Bellville, Georgia, United States - Xylem-Control-R1 | ecosystem: Host-associated > Plants > Phyllosphere > Stem > Wood/Secondary xylem... | reverse complement strand
CTTTGAAGGCTGCGATTTCCATGCTCTTCCTTATTTTATTTTCTTGCCTTAGATGTCTAGAAAGGTATGGATGTTAGCTTTTTAATGCCACTGGAATCACTTCATTTCAACCTCCAGAGCTCACGCTTTGCACAAAACATCGACTGAATGTCAAATCTGCCAATTATCTCCAATTTACTCCTTTTTGCATCTTTCATCCAAAAGTATCTTCAAAACATAAAACAAAGAATATCAAGGCATATTATATATAAAACATAGGCAAAACACTAGTTAAATGTGGGTGAAACTATGGAATAATATGGTTGCATCACTGTATATTGTGCAAGTGTAGGGTAGTTAAAATTGATGTAGGTATGTGCGAGTGACACTTGTAACTTGATCTGCTACTTTTATGTTTTCTTTTGTACAGAGTTGTGGCTTTGTGTATATTTGATAAGTATGGCTTTATTCCTTATAGGTTTTGAGAAATACATGCATGCACATGAATCAATAAACTCTAATTGTATGGATAACAAAGTTGATAATCATTTTGTTACAGGTGGAATGAAGGTGAAAGCTGATAGAGATGAATCTTCACCATATGCTGCCATGCTTGCTGCACAAGATGTTTCACAGAGATGCAAGGTCTTAATCTTTTGTAAAAAATGTTGTTCTTATAATGTATTCATTATAGGTTAGAGGAGATTGCTTTCATTTTTGGTATATTGACTCCTGTAGCCAAAACCAAGCTTGGTGCTTCACCTATTGCTTATGTGATGGTAAGCCATTAGTGAGAATGCAGATTAGCTACAGTAGCAGCAGAGAAAGAAGTCCTTCGGGAGCTTAGCTACATACGCAATGAGAGAGGTTTGCCTCTCTTACCGTTGTTTAGCTGCAGGGAAAAGAGACTCATAACCTCTGAAATAAGGCTTAAGGAGAGGTTAAGAAAAGGCTCTTATCGAGAGAGCCTCTCCTTAACCCATGCTAGCATCCTTGAGGTTCTCTTTACCTTGCTTTTCTACCGTACTTAATTCAAGAAATCCTTCATCAGTGGTTTTGAATGACTGATTTTTCTCATTGAATACGAATTAAGCCACTATGCGCTAGCTAGAAAGATCATAAGAGAAGATGCCATTGAATCGGAAGCCATACAATCTTGCAGTGCCCTAACTTTGAGGTGACTTTTAGTGCCTAGGAAACTGCCTCAACAGTGTCAAGAGGCACTCGAGGCCAGTATCTTATTGGTTTAGCAGTGCCCTTGCTGTATATTACATGAGTGGCCCAGAATTTGAGATGCCCTTTGTAATTGCTTGAGTAATTACAGTATGTATCCAGTCTTAACATAAAGCTGGGAAGCACTTCACTTTGTTTTCAATTAAATAGTAAATACATGATCTCATTTTGGAGCCTGCCATCAATCACTTAAGTGGTGATTTATGGAAAACCTTTTGGCTTTATTTCCTTTTGAGATATTCAAATTTGACACTTTGTTAACCTGCACAATCAAACAATTTTATTTAGCATTAGAATTTTTTAAATAGTGAAGCATCATATGTAGAACTGCAAAATTACCTATCCAGTTTTTCATTCCTATCAAGCAGGAACTTGGTATCACTGCCCTTCATATTAAGCTTCGTGCTACTGGTGGGAACAAGACAAAGACACCTGGTCCAGGTGCACAGTCTGCCCTGCGTGCCCTTGCCCGTTCTGGAATGAGAATTGGCCGCATAGGCAAGTCCTTTTTCCTGTGTTTGACTTTGAATTGTGCAAGATTATCTATAAATGTATCAATCAGTTTTGTTCCTCTTTGGTTGTATTTGTTGCAAATCCTGGGTTTATTGGTCCATCCACCTAGATTGTGTTGGAGGCTGTGCTTATTGGCAAATCACTTTCTGTGATAAATTTCTCTGGTGGATTTTGGCCCTTGTGCATGTCTCCTATACCAATGTTTTACATTTCAATTTATAAGCTGCTTGCTTTAAATGAAGGCTTCTTGACTATAAGATTTCCTTTTCTCCTTCAGATTCCCCCTCAATTAACCTTTTAGTTAATTGAACTTGTGGTTTTTGTTGTTTTTCAATTTCTAGAGTGAACTAGTTGCTTAGAGTAGCAATTTGTGTATGACTTGGGTTTTGTTTTTGCATGTTAATTTTTCAGATATGTTAGCTATGGGATATAGTACTAATATTATTTTTTCTTTTTGGCTTGTTTTGATGTTTCAGAAGATGTTACTCCAATTCCAACGGATAGCACTCGTAGAAAGGGTGGTAGAAGAGGTAGAAGGCTGTGATCTTGAAGGATCTGATTTTATTTGGTTCCAAATGGAGACTTCTTTCTTTGATTTTAGTAAAGCTACTTTGCAGTTCAGAATTGCTGTTTAGATTTTCGCCTTCACCTTTGCAATGATTCATGTTGAACTCATGTAGAAAGAAGAGGCTGTGAAGCACTTGAAATTTTGCTTTGGTAGATTATGAAATGCTATGTATGGTCTATTAATAGTTATCCGTTGTAGCTTCGTTAAAACGATATTTTTTCTTCCTGCCAATAGCAATAACATTTCTCGGCAGCCAGCCTATTTCCGCCACTTAATACATTGATTGTGATGATGGTGGTCGCCTCGGACGAGATGGGTGCCAGAGTAGGGTTATTCTGGTGCCTTGACTGGTTGAAGTGGAGAGTTCTGGCCTTATTGTCATGTATCAGTCTTTTTCAAACCAAATTTAGTTCAACGAAGCTGCATCATTCCAAGGACAAGGAGTTTGGTTGAGAAAAAAGTTTTTCATGGATGTTGAAAGATAGAGTGTATGCATTGGAAGCTGGAAGCAGTAAATACGGAGGATATAATTGTCAAATCTGATTTACACTGTTGGATTGGAAATCTGGTGAAACTGGACGGCTCGTGTAAACCTGTACACACCTGCTTGAGCTTGCCAGGACTTCTGTAAATGGTAGACATGGTAAAGGGGGTTGGCATTTGGAACTAGGTGCTCCTAGTTGTTCAATGAAGAGGGATAATGAAGAAAGGCAGAAACGTTGCTTTCAGCACTGCCAAGCAACGGAAGCAATCGGATTCTACCTGGTAATGTGTGTTCTAACAGGAGCAAGTTACTATACAGTATCTACTTGTATAAAAGTACAATCAGTTATCGCTTAGACCAACCAGGAGGATTAGGTTTTGCTCCTGATTTGTAGTTTCTTTTCCATACATGGTGTTTCCATGGGCACCCCTAACACAAATATCTCCCACAACTGATATCACCATCATGGGAACTCTAAATAAAATAGCCAGGGTGGTATATGATTGAAACTTTCGTTCCATTTTCTTCATAAGAGCTTGAGTGGTGCATCTTTCAATTGATAATAATACAATAAAAAAGAGGATGATTTCATGCATAAAATTAGGCATTCATTGAGCTGTTTTGCAAAGTTAGGAGATCAACAATGTTAAAAACTACGTCTAGTTTAGTGATGAACTTCTTAATCTAAATAACTTATTTTGTTGCATCACATACAGAGATGTATTCAACTTTAGTTGTAGAATCTGTTATGATCTCTTATTTAGAAATTTTTAAACTCACATCACCACCATTTAGAGTAAAAATATTTTTTGTCAGGGATTTACTATCATTAATATTTGATTGAAAACTAGCAAATGAATAACGATGAACTACTAGTTCATCTTATTCATAGAACAAAAAGATATTTTTAGTTCTTTTAAAGTACTTAAGAATGCTTTTAACTATCATTTAGTAAACCCCACATGAGTTAAATTGGTATCTACTCGTTATGCTAAAAAAACATCACATACATGATGGATCCTATAGCTAAATCATAGGGTATCCTTTCCACCCTCTCTTTCAATTTGAGTCTTAGAACATATATACTTGAAGAGACGTATTCTTTGCAAAAATAGATAAGTATCATCTAATTCTTCTAAGCTAAACTATTTTAACATTTAGTCTATGTATCTGGATTGGGATAATCCAAACAACCTTTTAGATCTATCTCTATAAATATTTATTCCTAGTATATAGGTTGTTTCTCTTATATGCTTCATGAAAAAATTATTAGTCAACTATATCTTTATTAACTAGAGTAGAAGAACGAATTCCTATCAATAACATACTATCTATATATAATATTGTAAAAATGACTCCACTCCTACTAACCTTGAAGCATGATAAGTTTATAATGGATTTTTGATAAAATCAAATTGTTTGATTATCTCATATAACACAAGGTTCATCCATATTTTTTTGATGAAATCAAATTGTTTGATAATTTCATCAAAACATATATTACAACTCTTTGAAGCTTTCTTAAATTTATAATGTATTTTTATAGCTTGTATACTTTGTTGACAAATTCATTAGCTTTTCAAAACCTTTAGGTTATGTCATATACACATCTTCATGACGATTCCCATTCAAGAATACAGTTTTGACATCCATTTGTCAAATTTCATAATTATAGTATATAACTATAGCAAGCAAAATCCTTATGAACTTTAATAAAGCTATCAACAAGAATGTTTCATCAAAGTCAATCTCTTGTTTTTGTTTGTAATTTTTGAAAACTAGTCTAGCTTTAAAAACTCCATCAACAATTCTATCGGCTATTTGATATATCAGTAATGCCAATGAAATCCCGTTGGAAAATTCAAATGAATTAAAACCCAACAACCCTCTCTATCCCTTTATTTCTTCTTTTCTCTTTTATATATATATATATATATATATATATATATATATAAACAACATAACCAACTTGTAAATCTGCCACCCCCTCACAAATCCAGCCACCTAATCTCCTAGTGTCAACCCATATCTATTGATAGTTTTAGTTGAGGTCAAGTAAAGATGGAGCATAACCAAGTAAAAGGCCGAGCACGCAGATCATCAACTCATTCTCTATCGAGTTGATTATTGCAAATAGAAATAATGAAAATAGTTTGCCAAAAAAACAATTAACCAAAAGACCAATCAAAAGCAATTCAAGTAAAAAAGCAGTATCTAACACCATCTTTTATCAAATCAACATTAATTTCAACTCTTGATTTTCGTTTTCCCACCATAGTTTAAAGTATTATCAATAATAAAATTTATTTATACCAAACTAAGAGTACTCTTGAAAATGATTATAAAAATATCACTTTAGTTTCAGTCATAGCATGTGCAAAACCAATGATACCAATAATGTGCCAATACTCATCTTAATCATACAATTTCAACAATATAAATTTGTTTATACGTTAACCTCCTAGAAATAAGGACTACTTTTTAACAATCAGGACAATAGTATAGTTAATAAATTAATTCAAAAAAATTTCCTAAAACTCTCAAAACTTTTACAATAATGATTCCTCACTCGTATAGAAAAATAAAGAATAGAAACAACCTAATAAATGAATCCACCTATCTTAAAACCAAATCTTCACTCACTGAGTCACTGAATAACACCAAAACAGCCAAAAAAAGATAATGAGGAAAATAACAGATCTATAAGTACATACAAAAGATATATAGAGAGAAACACTAACCTAAGAGAAAATCATGGGAATCTAAAGAGAATAAGCATTACAGAGAGATATAAAAAAAGGCAGAAAATTAACTTTTGTTTTTTTCAATTTCAAGATAGAACAAGTAAATAAAAAGAGACAAGGAATTATTACCGAGAGATAGGGCATGACTTTGAGAAGGAAAGACTTTTACTATTGTTTTGATTTTGGATTTTTTCCAGAGATATGTTGTCAAAAGATCAAAATGAAGTAGTGAAGAAGAAGATTTGATTTAAATAACCATTATCTTTATACCGTTGTTCAAAACTCACCATTTGGCTAAGAAATAATGCACACTATTTCATTTAATTGATGGGTTTATCATTGTTCCTTCTACACATTGTTTGAATAGAATAACTAATTCTTTGGTTTAGTCTTTTACTTTATATTTTGGTTAGAATGAATTAATTTCCCTGTTCTTATATTGTGGGAATTGATTCTAGAAGAAATGTTAGTTATATATGTAACAGACTTTTTCTGGTATTGCACATGAATAAAAATGATGACATGAATGGATTCCTAGAATCCAGGAAACCTAACAACCCTCTCTTTCTTGCTAACTACTTTGAACACTACCCATTGTTGGAACTTGAGAGCAACTGTTCTTTTTTCCCCCTCATATTAATTAATTTTCCTTTGAACCTATTGTTGGATCAAATCTAGATTGGTATTGTAAAAATCCAACTCGCTTCAAATGGTATCAAAATAGATATTTGGCCTCAGGGAATGACACCAAACATGAGGTCTCGAGATCTAAGAAGCTAGAATACTCTTTGGAATCAGCTAACAAGGAGCAAACTAAAAAATATGAACAAGTGATGATGCTATTGGAAGGGTATGGTTAGAAGTTAGAGAACACTAGAACTAGAAACAAAATAAAAATTGATGAACTAAAAAACCTTATCAGTGGACTGTCATTTCAACAATATTCTCTTATACAAAAACAACAACTATATGTGGGGGAATCTAGTCAACCATGGACACTTAAGGTGCTCAGAACCATGATTTGTGTTGCGTTGTTGCAGTCACATAAATTAATTACCCTAACTTAAATAAACAAAATAGTAGAGAGCAAGCAAGGGGTCAATCCCACGAGGAAAGTTAGTTTAGATTTTTATGCTAGATGATATGCAATTGGAGGGGAGGGAGTTTTGAGGTTATCTAAGCTATATCAGAACAAAACAATCAAGTTAAATTAAATAATTCAGAAAATTACCAAAAGAAGAAACCTTGATTTCAAATAGACGTCCATCTACGAAAATTAGAATTGATCATTGAAACGATACATCAATTTATATTCTGAATATTTATCTTTTTTTAACATTAATTAGTTAAACGATCTGCCATATAACTAACCCTAACCATTAAACAACCACACTATTCGTACTATTAATTTAATTCAATGGCAGCCTTAAGAACTAGATAAGTTGATGACTCTCGACAACATAAATGTCTGCAATCCATATTTGATTTAATCGAATATTTTCCCTAAGATTAATAACATAGATCCACCACAATGATTAAACTCAGTTACTTCACATGTTTATATACCACAACGCCAGTTTTGATAGTAAACTTAGCAATAAATTGGTTAGAATAATAACTTAGTCTATTCTAGTAATCAAACTAAACAATCATAGAAAATAAACATAGAAAAACAAACATACTCATCATATAAATTGAAAAAAAAAGGTAAAATAGATCTCACGATTCTGGAAATCCGAAAGTTTCTGTGTCCTTACAACCAAGAAAAAGAACTTAGCCTTGCATATCTATTAAGAGACTAGTCAAAAGAAAAGATGAATATATGATTTCAGGTATAAGAGGAAAGGGTGAGTTTTACTTCTCTTTCTGGCCACCCATTTTCTTCCTTTCTCTCTTTCTTTTTATTTGATAGGAAACCCTAATCCTTTTTTCCTATAAAATAGTCATTTTCTAAGTAGACAATTTATATTTAAGTAGTGCAATAACTATTTTTCTAAAAAAATAAAAAATAGTCTTGTATAAAATCTTCAAGCTTTGAATTTGGATTTAGAGGAGTTAAATTTCCCAAATAAAAACTTGAATGTCAATTTGGATGCTTTAGGAAGTAAATTGGACTTGTTTTTTCACAAAACCTGTTTGATGACAGAATTTATATGTTATCTTAGAAAAATCATATCTCTCTTATATGAGCTCTTTTTTCTATTGAAATTTGGTAGGTTGATAGGTCTTTGAGTTAGGAATAAAAAAAAATTGAGTTTGCATCAAATGGAGTTCTCTAACTCAAGATATTCAAGTTGGAATGATCAAAGGTCAACACTGACAGAATGCAAGATTTGTCTTTGAAGGCTGCGATTTCCATGATCTTTCTCTTTTTATTTCTCTTTCCATATATGTATAAAAGGTATAGATGTTAGCTTTTTAATGCCATTAGAATCACTTTGTTTTTACCTATAAAGCTCAAGCTCTATACAAAACATCAATCGGAGGTCAAATCTGCAAATTATAATTTACATCTTTTTTAATCTTACATTCAAAAGTGCCTTCAAAACATAAAACAAAGAATATCAAGGCATTTTATATATAAAACATAGGCAAAATACCAGGTAAATATGGGTAAAACTATCGAATAATATGATTGTATTAGAGGGTGTTTGGGAGTGTGGTTGTGGTTGTTTTTCAAAATACTTTTCACTCTGAAAAGTGTGCCAATAATATTTTTTTTATTTTTTAAAAATCATTTTTGAGATCAACACATCAAAATGATTTGAAAACATCAAAAACATATTACTTCAAATGAAAAAAAATTTTCAATTTTTTTCGGAAGTGCTTTTGAAAAGCATTCCCAAACAGGCACTAAGCTGTTCCCTAATGCTTGTTGCAATTAAAGGGACCATCGTCCACCCTATAAGGTTTGTAAACTAAGGCGTGACTTTCCAAGTTTTGATGGTGATGATGTTCACAAGTGGCTTTACGAGGGCAACCAATACTTTGAGATTGAGGAAATCCAAGAGGCTGATAAGCTCGAACTGGCAATAAATTATTTAGATGGTAGAGCATTATACTGGCACCAGAATTTTATGAGAAACATGACAAACTAGGGTGTTATTTCAGTGGAGTATGTGGAGGCATTAAGTTGCTAGTTTGATGGGCAGAAAAACCCACTAGAAGAGCTTAAAGACCTGAAATAGAAGGGTGATTTGGAAGCTTACATCTAGGATTTTGATATGCTATAGAATAGAGTAGAGATCACTGAGAACCATGCCTTAGTTTCCTTCTTAGAAGGGTTAAAAGTAGAGATCAAATATCTGGTGAAAACTTTGAACCAAAAGCATCATATCAAGCTTATAACCTTTACCACATACATTCCTTTCAGGGGTTACTAAGCACCTTATCATACCCACCAACCAAAGATTAACTCTCGTCAAACCATCCATAGAAATCTATCTTCCTTTACAAACAATCAAAACACACCCCTAAATATAATTGTAATTCCTCCTTCATAAAGCTTCCTCATTAAAACTAACATCAAACCCACTAAAGCCATAATAAATAAAAAACTAGGTAAGTGTAGGGTCAAGGGCTTATGCTTCTAGTGCGATGAGAAATTTGTTCCAGAACAAAGTATAAGACTAAAAGGATATACTTCATACGCATAATAGATGATAAAGATGATGATTTAGATGAGGAAAACAAGGAAGATGTGTTTAATGCTGAAGTCACAACCCTCTATTTATCTCTTATTGCCTTGGAAGGTAATAATGGATTCCAAGCTTTAAAGGTTAATAAGAAGGTCGATAAACAACCTTTATTTTTTATAGTGAATTTAGGGAGTACACATAGTTTTCTTGACACACACATGACTAATCTTTTACAATGTGATCTCAAGTTTATCAAACGCTTTATAATAGACATGTTTAATGGAGACATCATGATTTATACTACCATATGTAAGGATTTTACATGGAGGATGCAAAGAGTAGATTTTAAGAAAAATGTGTTTGTGATGGATTTGAATAATTGTGATATGATTTTTGGAGTTCAATGACTAATAATGTTTGACAATATTGTTTCTAATTATAAGGAGCTTTAAATGTCTTTTTTTTTTTTTTTGCAAGGGCAAGAAGTGTTGTTGAAAGGTGATAACCCCATCCCTTTCCAGACTATTAGATAAAGTAGCTCAAAGGCTTACTTGATAACAATACTTAGGTAGCTAGGGTCAGTATATATAACCTCGAGTTATTAGGAGCTGAAGACAAGAATATATGTTCACTTACAACTACCTCACCTATACATAAGACAAAGTTCACTAACTTAGTTGCCTTGCTAGCAATCTTTTAAAAGATATTTCAAGAACCTCAAGGCTTACCTCCTCCTAGAGAGCATGACCATGCCATTCCTATCAAGGCTAATGTGCAACCTGTTAACCTGAGACCTTATAGGCATTCAGGATTACAGAAGGATGAAATTGAGCAGATGATTGAGGAAATGTTAAGGTAAGAAGTACAATGAAACAATAACCCATTTACTTTCCTAGTAGTGTTGGTTAAGAAGAATGATGGTTTATGGAGGTTTTGTGTTGATTACAAGGCCTTAAACAAATTAACTATTAAAGAAAAGTTACGTCTTCGTATAGTTAAAGAAATGTTAGAGGAGCTAGTAGGGCTACTATTTTTTTCAAAGTGGATCGAAGGTTAGGGTATCATCAGATTTGTATGGCTCCTAATGACATACATTAAAATGCTTTTAAGACACACATCAGGCATTATAAATTTATGGTGATGCCCTTTGGCTTGACCAATACACCTGCCAACTTTTAAAGTCCAATGAATGACATATTCAGAATATATCTAAGAAAATTTATCCTTGTGTTCTTTGATAATATCTTAATCTACTGTCAATCATTGAAAGATCACTTAAAGCACCTCCAAACTATCGTTGAATTACTCTAGACATATAGTTTGTTTGCAAGAAGAAGTAGATGTGTTTTTTGTAGCACTCAAATTGAGTACTTGAGCAATGTGATTTTTGGAAAAGGAGAGTCAACAAATCCCCACAAGATCCAAGCAATTCTGGATTTCCCAGTACTTAAGACCATTAAATAATTAAAGGGATTTCTTGATCTCAGAGGTTAATTATTACAGAAGATTTGTGAAAGGGTTTAGATTTATTTGCATAACATTGACTCAACTATTAAGGAAAGATGTTTTTGTGTGGGATGACAAGGCTATAAAAGCTTTCACTAATCTAAAAGAAGTTATAACACATAAGTTTTTGCCCTACCTCATCCTTACAAGCTTTTTGTGGTGGAAATAAATACATTAAGGGTTAGAATGAGAATTGTGCTAATGCAATAAAAACACCCTATAACCTATATTAGCAAACCTTTTGATTTCAGACAACAAACACTTTCTACTTATAAAAGGGAGATGATGGTCATCTTCCTAACAATCTCTAAATTGAGGCATTACCTATAGGGTAGGCACTTTAAAATTCCCACAGATCATAATAGCCTCAAACATCTACTAGATTAAAAGACAACTTTCCCATATTAACACTTGTGGTTGACTAAGTTGTTGGGATTTGACTATGACATTAAGTATAGAAAAGAAAAGGAAAACATAGTAGCTGATATCTATCTAGGATATCTAGCAATGAACTAAATACTCTATAATGACCTCAATATTTACTGACCTCATGGAAAAACTCAAGAAAACTTGGGAAAATGATCTCACTGTAAATGATATAATTCAAGATCTCGTAGCTAACCTTATTTCACACCCTCTATATCAATGGAAGGATTGTATCCTTTACAGGAAAAAAGGAAGATTGTGGTGGGTAATAACACTGGCCTATTAAATGATCTAATATCCATATATCATAATTCTTTTATAGGTGGACATTCTAGTTCTATAGTGACTACAAAGAAGGTTGGTGAGTTATTCTACTAGAACAAACAAAAAATAAATAAATATACGAGGTAATTTGTTATAGAATGTTCCACTTGCTAAATACACAAGACTGAGAATGTGTTACCACCTAGAATGCTACAAATTTTGCCTATTCCACGATCTTTATTTACTAACATTAGCATGAATTTTTATTGAAGGGTTGCCTAGGTTCGAGGGGAAAAAAAGATTCTTGTGTTGGTAAATAAGTTTAGTAAGTATTCTCATTTCATGGCTCTAAGTCACCCCTATACAATATCATCAGTAGCTAAAGGTTTCCTGGATAATGTATTCAAGTTACATCGTTTTCCAGCCACAATTGTAAGTGATAGAGATCCAGTTTTTTAGAGCCAGTTTTGGAATGATCTTTTCAGGTAACAAGGGGTTAATCTACGCTATTCTATAACTTACAATCCACAGTCTGATGGGCAGACCGAGGTGGTAAATAATGTGTTGAGAATTACTTTAGGTGTATGACTAGTGATTATCCTACCAAATGGGGAAATTGGTTGTCTCTTGTTAAGTGGTAGTACAACATCAAGAGCCAAATTGAAGATAATTGAAAGTATGATGGTTAATTGAGGATCAATTTGCATAAATCAGGAACTAAGGACCTAATC
>Ga0325404_1006682_pt1 | contig 12087 bp, 6 predicted proteins | sample PopdelMetagenome_18_FD_205664 | JGI IMG/M metagenome (GOLD analysis project Ga0325404, IMG submission 205664) | Populus deltoides microbial communities from Bellville, Georgia, United States - Xylem-Control-R1 | ecosystem: Host-associated > Plants > Phyllosphere > Stem > Wood/Secondary xylem... | reverse complement strand
AAAACTTTTCCACGATCCAAAAAGTTAAAAAAATAAAAAGGGAAAAAAAGAGAGAGTTTCGGTCATGTTTTCAGCATTTTGAAAACAAAAATGTCCAAAAAGGATGGGTCCCCCCAACTGCCTACCCATTTTCAACCCCTCTTCTCGGTACTTGCCAATGCCGCCTCTTCCCACGTGGTGCTCGCTCGCAAGTCACAAGACTCCCCGACAGTCCAAAAAGAAGAATCAAAGTGCCGCGTTTGACGCCTCCCTCAATGGTCATTTCCCCTTATCTCTCTCTCTCACCTCTTTTTTTTTTTTTTTTTGCCCCTCCCGGAACTATATTCCTGTGATGACCTCAGCATACTTTTCTAGTCCCATTAAAAGCATATATTATTTTTGTCAACGTTATTTATTTTCATGGATTGTAAAAATTACGCATTCAAGATTTGACTTTAAAATTTAGACAATATTTTATAGAGTGCATAATCTGTATTAAATAGTAAGCTATCTTCATTTGAGAAGATAATGCTTCCATGCCTTAAAGATAATGTTTTTTTTGTGTTATAATATGTTTTTTAAATTATCTTTTACTTCAAAAATATTAAATTTAATATTTTTGGATGTTTTTAATATATTAATAAAAAATAAAAATTATTTTAATTAAAAAACACATGATAGTAACTACAAACTTACTGTCTCTCTCCATCTCAACCCTGTTGCTCATATACATGAAAGAAAAAAGAAAAAAACAAAAAGGGAAAGGGAATGCCCTGTCACATCTCCACCCAAGTCTATTCTCATGGGCTCCACTAGTCCTAGCGGCCACCCTCTCCTCCCCCCCAACCCCTCCAAAAATCTCAAGAACAAAACCTAGGGTTTTTATCTTTCTCCTACTGAGCAACACAATCACTAATTTCTCGCAATTCAATTAATTCAGCACATGCGACAACAGCAAGAAGACTACAGACCTTCCATTCCAGATGGGACCGAAGAAGATGCGCCTAAACTTTTTGATAATTCCTTACCGATTTCTGATCCTATGAGCATCGATCAATGCGAAACAATTCCACAAATGGATGGTTCACAGCTCCTTGGAGCTCCAGTCACCGCAGCTACTTCTGACGTGGACTTGTCAGAGAGAGAATCAGTACATACCGTGCCCGTCGTAGAGGTTACAAATGACTCGAAAATTGCGGAAATCATTACGGGCAAGCGAAAGCGAGGTCGGCCGCCTAAAATTCAAGGGAAATTAGGGCCGCCTGCTTTCTCTGCGCAGAGGAAGAAGAAAGATGAAGAAGATGTTTGTTTTATTTGTTTTGATGGTGGTAGTCTTGTTCTTTGTGATCGCCGGTGAGCTTGCTAATCTTGAATTTCTTTTTTCTGTTGTTTCCAAACAAAACTATAACTTGAAGCTTTGGTTGAGAAAGGAGGAAAGCGTTTGGTTTCGATTAAATGTGCTCTATTTTGTTTTCAATGAGGGGATAAAAATTGAAAGTTTGTGAGGTTTGGGATTAAATGGTGGTTTAGTTTTTTTATTGACCGTGTGGGTTTGGTTGTAGCGATTGACTTGGTTTAACTGTTTCCCGTTGATATGTAGGGGTTGTCCGAAGGCATACCATCCGGCTTGTATCAAAAGGGATGAGGCATTTTTTCGATCGAAGGCTAAATGGAACTGTGGTATGTTTTAGTAAATATAGTAAGTCTCATGGAATTTATTTCGCTTGTTTTTGAAGGTTTGTTCCTGTGTTGGCGAACATTGCATTAATTTATGGATTTCAATAATATCAAAGTAAAACGTAGGAGGCAGTGTGTTTGTGGGTTATAATTGGACGGGATGAGGTTTTAGTTCAAAATGTATGACTTAATGTTGCATGTGCATGCAATGGGCGGGTCTTTATTGGCAGGAATGATGTTTTAGTTCAAAAGTAAGAATTTCGGTTTGCCTACATGGGTGAACATATTTTTGTAGTACGACACTATCCAACTCAACCTCGACATTTGAAGCCCAAATGACTAAAATTGTTTGTTAATGAATGGTAATGTTGATTTTCCGTTGTAGTTTCCATTTTTGATCAGATTCTTGTTTTTTTCTAAAGTAGTCACGGTTCATTAAACATGTTGATTGATGCCTGATGCATGCAATGTTTGGCTGCATTCTTGTCTTTTCTATAGTAGAAATGGTTAGTAAACGTGCCAATCCTTGTCTTTGCAATTCCATATGTGCTTGGATTCTTGTTTCTGTAGCGCAGTCATGGTTAGCGAATGTGTCAGTCGATGTCATATGCGTAACATAATCTTTTTTTTTTATAGTAGTCATGATCACAATCCATCTTGTACAAAGTTACCATTTCTGATTTCCACTGTTAACTTAGTCCCACCAATCCTAGAGCCTTATCATTTATCTCATGCTTTTACTATGGCATATTTTCAGGGTGGCATATTTGCAGCAGTTGTCAGAAGGCTTCACATTATATGTGTTACACATGTACATACTCTTTGTGCAAAGGATGTACAAAAGATGCTGATTATTTATGTGTCCGAGGGAATAAAGGATTTTGTGGTGCATGCATGAGAACTATAATGCTGATTGAAAATATTGCAACAGGAAATCAGGAGATGGTATGTTAGTTGCTAAATGCTTCATCTTATTCTAGTTTAGCTAGCTTTCTTGTCTTAATTGCATTGTGAAAGAGCATTAATGATAAGATTATATGAACTCTTGAGTGTCTTTTGGCCCCTCGCTATCCTTTGTTTTGGGTTTATACTGTTTCCTTTGTCTAGCATGTATATTGTTTATAATGGTTCATGTTTACATTCTTCTGCAAAGCTGTGAATGGAATTTCTTTTATTCACTTCAAATGAGCAATGGATCTTAGATGAATTCAACTTTGAACAGCACAACTCCTATTTTTTCACTGTGTCGTCACAGTTTGGTTGTTCACGTCCTTTGGGCAGGGAGAGACATGGTCTGTAGTTAATAGTGGTTTTTTTTTCTTTTTTTCGTTTTTGCTATCTGATTCTGTCAATTTCTGGTATTTTCTCTTGTGTATAACCTATGCAGGTTCAAGTGGATTTTGATGACACAACTAGCTGGGAGTATCTCTTCAAGGTCTACTGGATTTACTTAAAAGCAAAGCTATCTTTAACAGTAGATGAGCTAATTAAGGCTAAAAATCCTTGGAAAGGAGATGAGCTACCTAAAGCTAAAAACTCCTGGATTGGAGCTGGTTCGATGGCTCATAAGCAGGAGCCACCAGGTGAATTTTGGCACGGTAATGATAATAAAGGCTCCTTTTCAAACAGCTACTGTGGAAATGTGGAAGCGATTCATGCCAAGAGAAGAAAAATGGACCAAACAAAGTTGCACACTGAGGAAAACTCTCTTTTTATGGAAAAATCATGTGTTGACAAAGTCACGCATCTGCCTGAAGGCACATTATGGGCAACAAAGGGGCTCTTGGAGTTTGTTTCACACATGAAAAATGGGGATATGTCTGTGCTTTCTAAGTTTGATGTCCAGAGTCTTCTGCTAGAATATGTAAAAAGAAACAATCTTCGTGATCCTCGCCAGAAAAGTCACATTGTTTGTGATTCAAGGCTTATAAAGCTCTTTGGAAAAGAACATGTAGGTCATTTTGAAATGCTGAAGCTTCTTGATTACCACTTTCTTGTAAAAGAAGAATCTCCAGCAGATGATGAAACTGCTGCAATGAGAATTTCTGATGCTGTTGGTGGCCAGGTTGAGGCTGTCAGAAATAATGACAGTCAACTAATGTCAGGTAGTGATCGAAGGCGTAAAACACGTAAAAGGACAGATGAGAGAGGACCACAGATTAATTCTAATCCAGAGGAATATGCAGCAATTGATGTTCACAATATTAGCTTGCTCTACTTAAAGCGTAGTTTGATGGATAACTTAATGGATGATGCTGGAAAATTTCATGAAAAGGTTGTTGGATCTTTTGTGCGAATCAGGACTTCTGGTGGTGATCAAAAGGAAGATTCGTATAGGCTTGTCCAAGTTGTAGGTATTATTCATATCACCAGTGCCCCAAATTATCTATCAAGAGGAGGCAAAAGAACTGGTTTAATATAATATATGCTTGACAAATTAGCAAGTCACTGATGATTCCTTCTGCAGGTACCAATAAGGTTGCTGAATCATACAAATTTGGCACAAGAACAACTGATATCATGCTTGAAATATTAAATTTAGATAAGAAGGAGGTCATATCAATTGATGGGATTTCAAACCAGGAGTTCTCAGAGGTGAGTAGGTGGCTAACACACCACCCCAAATACGTGTTTCCTTTTCTAGTTCTAGACACTCTTCTCTTTTCTTTACTGCTTACAGTTTGTATAGTTTTTCTTAAACCATTTCGAGTATTTTCTTGACATGCAATGCTCAATGATGAAATTTTTATATAGAATTTTGTGGATGTATCAATGCTAATTTCAACCTTGGAATTTTGAATGAACATGACTAAGGGTGTCTTTAGGGTTATGTAAAGGTGTGTTTTTTGAAACATGGTATAGCTGCTTGGGGGAATAACAAAGTGTGAGGGGACTGCTGATGCAGGAAAGCTATTGAACTTAGGTTTAGGGCTGTGAACAGTAACGTGAATTACTGTAGGTGTGATTTGATCTTTCGATGGTTAATTGCTGTGTAATTGGTTGAATATGAATGCGGGGATGGTTAAAGGGTAAGAGATGATTGCTTAAAGGCTTGAATAATGAAGTTTCATTGCTGGAATTTGTGAGTAAGATGAAAGGAAGGATTTTTATGAAACACATCTGAGCGCAGGATAGCCTAAGCATCCAATCTAGGGTCTTAGGAGTTACACCTAAGATTGATGTAATCACAAAATTATAAAGCACTATTGCTGGAAATTTCTTTGAAATGATTGAATTGATAATTAAAGACCACTTAACTAATTTTTAGAGTTTTAGTACTCCTAGTCCTGTAAAAATTTAAAACTCCTAGCAAGAAAACATAATTAATTTTTAGACTAGGAAAACTCTCAATAAACTTAATTATTTTAGGACTATTAAGGTACCAAATATAAAATGAAACCCAAATTTCTAAATTTCTAGCTAACCTGGAAATTTTAGAACATTTCAGCAGATTTTAGAATATAGAAACGCCCCTGAATTCTAGAACCAGATAAAATACACAAGGACCAATCATTTTCCGGATTCTGCATCAACTTCTCTTCAAGTATTGATGAATGTGCAAAAGCCTAGTTTCATGGTTTTTTTCCCCTGGATTATCATGCAATCTGTGAGGAATGGTTTCTTTCCGATCTTTACCTATCATAAATGTGAGGAACAGTTTTTTCTGATGTTTACTTGACTTCATAATAGCTGGTGCATCATTTACATTCCTCTTTTGATTTTGAATGACACAGTAATAATGTAGTCTATACTTCAAAATTCCAGTTTAATTAGACAGATGTTTATATCAATTCCGTAGGAATCAATAAAAAAAAATGCAAACCCCTTACACCAGGTTTGGCTTGGTTATTGATAGAGTGAGTAGATCTGCCATTTCTTGACACCTCTTTTCTGATTCAAAATCATGTTGTAATGTGTACCCCCAGCCGGCGTTAAAAGCCTGTTTAATGCAACAAATATATATATATATATATATATATATATATATATATATATATATATATATCAGTTGATAAAGTGTGTTTTTGTAGTTGAGTTCTGGAAACCACAGTCAGAAACAATATTTGTGTTTTGACGTTCCTTTAATGCTAAAAGCTTGATTGTAAAAGGTAACCAAACAACCCAAACATGCTTTTTTTTGGCTTTAGACTTGCTTTTGTTGACCCTACCACAACCAGACACTTAAAAGGAGTTATAAGGTGAAGCTGTTTTTGTGAATAGAAATGTACGAGTTTTCATTCATTTTTGATGTGTTAACTATGTTTCCAGGATGAATGCAAACGCTTAAGTCAGAGTATAAAATGTGGGCTTATCAAACCGTTTACAGTGGTGAGTGTCTCTGTCATGTTAACTTCTATATTTCAGCTTAAATATATGCGCCCCTTTGTCACAAGTTACTTTCCTGGTTATAGGGTGAGATACAGAAGAGAGCTATGGCAATTCAGGATGTCAAAGTTTGTGATGTAAGTTTTGTCCTGATATTATGTGGATACATATAACCCAAATTGCAGTGATAGATTTAATGTTTTGTACAGTGGTATCATGGTTTCACTTTTGTTTTTCTTTAAAATATCAAGTGCAATTAATGATCCTGATTTTCTCTTGTATCTGGTCATACTTTTTCGATCCAGCATCTGGAAGCAGACATATTAAGGCTTAATCATCTTCGTGACCGAGCTAATGAAAAAGGGCATAGGAAAGAATATCCTTTGCTGTATGAAATTGTGTTCCTTTTTGGGTTCTGGTTTTTACCATGTTTGATCAGCTTATTTACTGGTTTTCATCAACCATGTTCTGCCTTGATGATACATATAAAAATTTACTCTAGCAAAAATTTTCTGCATTTATTTCGTGGATGATAAGAAAATTGCAACTAGGGTGAGGGTGATGAGCTGGATTTGTGGTCATATACTTGATGTCAAGGTGGTACGACAAATAATTAGTCACATGTTCCTGAAAAATTCAACAGGCTTGTCCTTTCCTCTTTTTTTTGTTTTGTTTTATTTTTTTTGCAAGCTCATCCATTTCTACATCTTATTTTTTTCTTGTCTTGTTCATGAAGTTTATTACTTGTCGATTGCTTGGCATGCTTGTTTGATATGAACTGTAATTTCAGCTGTTGTCGCATGACATCAACCAAAGCCTTCCCTACTTATCATTCCTTTTTTTTCGCCCTTGGCAATCAAACAGAGGACATAATAGCTTATTGACATTAGCAACTGACCAAGAGCGTTGTAGAAGGTTTCAGTTAGCATTTTAACATTAGCAACTGAGAGTGTTGTAGAATGTTTCAATAGATTACCAGTGTACCATTCCTTAACTATGTTGCACGCTTAGAGAATGCGTGGAGAAATTAGAGATTCTTAAGTCACCTGAAGAACGTCAGCGCAGGTTGCTTGAGATTCCGTATGTACATACTGATCCAAATATCAACTCAAGTTATGAATCTGAAGAAGATGCTGGAGTTTCACACAAGAAGATACAAGGTTCCTAGCTACATCTTCTTGGTGTTGAATAATTTGTGATTGGCAGTTATGTTTGAAGTTGTCTATGTAGAGAGTTCAGTTGGTGATAACTTTACTGGCATTTTTGCAGGTGACCATGCAAGAACAGGAAATGCTAGTGCTAGTAGAAATGGAGCAGAATTCAACTCTAGTGACAGAGGAAACAGTCCACAGAATTCAGCATTCTCTACTGAACAGAGTAGAGATATATGCACAACATTTCATGTGGATAGAGATGGCACTACCCTGGTTCATGAGAGATTGAGCGAGTCCATGCAGAGTCAAGGAGGAGAACAAATTGGGCTGAATGGGCAGAATACATCCAAGAACAGGGCAGCTTCTACTGGTTCGATGACTGGTGATTGGAATAGTGAAGCAGCTGTACAATGTGGATCGTATCCTGGGGTTGCATCACGAAATATACCACCTCCTCTTTCTACAGGAAGAGAGCAATTGGTTGATATTGAGACAGACAAACTGTGGCACTATCAGGATCCAACTGGAAAAACTCAAGGGCCATTTGCTATGGCCCAGCTGCGTAAATGGAGTACAAGTGGGCTTTTCCCTCATGATTTGAGAGTGTGGAAGATAAATGAGAAACCAGATGACTCAATTCTTTTGACCAATGCATTGGTTGGGCGATTCCATAAAGAGCCAGCATTGTCCCATAACCGCTCCTCACTGGCTCAAGAAGCAACAGTTGCTTCTGATAAAGATAAAATGCATGAATTTGGTATGAATCAGAGTATTGATGCTGTTCAGTTAGACAATAAAAATATAAACAACTGGAAGTCAGTGCAAAACAATGCAAGTGTCAATTGTAATGATGATGATGAGCTTCTAGGAAGCAATGCATGGGATGCCCATTCTTCAAGTTGGACTACATCTATGAATGCCACCATTCCTAACAATGGACAGGCGCAACTTGCTCTACAACTTTTGGAATTGTCCAAGGGCTGCAAGGCTTCGTCTAATCAATCCAATATGTGTAATTCACTTTCCTTGTTTCCGTCTTCTGGAAAGCTCAGTGAAACTCCATCACTTCAGGTAAAGGAAGAACACGAGGATGAAAAACGGATTTATGATCTGAGTGATGTAAATGGGAATTCACTCAAAACCCCTGAAGGTAAAAATAATATTGGCAAAAGTGATGATAGACAGGCTGATAGTGAGAGTTATTCAAACCAGTCTTCTGGACAGAACTGGAGACCCCCTGTAAAAAGTTCAAGCGGATGGGATTCCAACTCTACTTTGGTTTCTGGGACGAAGTCTGTTGAAACATCGCAGAAGAATGAGGAAATGGAGTTCTTTGATTTGCCCTGTCCAACACCGAAGCAGCAACTTGAGGATTTGCAAGGACAGGCTGTTGAAAACAACCACACTACTTCAAAGCTTCCTGTTCTAGATTCAGGACCTTGCTGGAGTACTGCTTCCAGTTTAGTGGTTGGTGGAGCACAGCTAGCTGGAGTAGCCAGTGAATGGGGCGGCTATTCGCCTGCTCCTGTTAAACCTGTTGAGGAATGGGACTCCAATCATGTGTCCACCTCTTCACTGAAACCTACAGATGGGGGCAGTGATCATGCTGCTACACTGACTCCAGATAGTGGCCAATTGACACACACTCCCCCCACCCACCCAGTGATTGATGCACCTGATTGGCAGCCCATCATTCCTGAACCTGCTGAGTTCTGCTCTTTAGTTGATGAATCTGTTTCAGACCTTTTGGCAGAAGTTGAAGCGATGGAGTCTCTTGGTGGTTTGCCTTCCCCAACTTCGAAATTGTGCTCTGCTGGGGAATTGACACGAGGGTATGATGATGATTGCTTTAGTCCTGTTGAGGAGTTTAGCCCAGCACCTGATCCAGGCAAAAGTGATGCATTCAGCTCCACTGCTGATATACAAATCCCTTCTCAGCTGACTGTAGTGAGTGAAGCACTGTTGTTATGTCACATGCCTTCTCGACCTACTGTAATAGATAAACCACTTGGTGTATCTCTAATGCCTTCTCAGTTGACAGTAGCCAATGAATCACATCAGATATCTTGCACGCCTTCTCAGTCCACTATTACAGATGAACCACTAGAGAAATCTCAAAGGCCTTCTCAATCGACTTTGACAGATGAACCACTTGGTTTATCACGGACAGATGCTCCAAATCCTCGAAAGAGCTTCAGTGAACATTCTTCTACAAGTCCTGAGGTGGAAGGTAATATGAAGCCAAAAGATGTATCAGTTAACCAACGGGCAAGAGGTTCAGAAACACAGCCGCCTGCGTCATCAGCTGGTAACCAGGGAGAATCAGGTTCAGACATCCAACCTACTACTCCATCCACGGTTAGTGAATTGGAAGCAGGTTCCGATGTTCAACAACCTTCACCATCCAACAAAGATGCTAGTGGGGGAACAGTAAAGGGAAGAGTAGCACAAGGAAATACGAACATGGTTTGGGGAAATGGTCATGGCACAATCCAGCAACATGCTAAGACGAGTGCAGCCAATTCTACAGGCAAATCAGGCAGTTGGGGAAGCCAGCCAAGGTATGGTGGGGACAGATTTTCTGGTCCAAGAGACCACCGTAATCATTTCCAAAGCAGAGAGAGAGATTCAGGTTTTGGTAGGGATAGGTCTTCATGGAACAAGCAGCCATTATGTGGTGATGGAAATGGAGCTAGTACATATAGACCCCCGCCCAAAGGGCAGCGAGTTTGTAAATTTTATGAAAGCGGATACTGCAAGAAGGGAGCATCATGTAGTTATTGGCACCGATGATATTTTGGATCCACACCTCCACTTTTCCATAGGAAATTGCGTGCATTTAATTCTGCAATCACCATTTGTATCAGCAACCCCTGCCCAGCCCTTGCCATTGTCCTAATTTAACTTGTACTTGGAGAATTCAGCTGGCATAAATGCATATTTGTTCTTTGGATACTCCAGCTTAGAGCTGCATGTTCAACGGACTAGTAATTTTCTCATTTCTATGATTATCTTGGGGCACTGTTAGAACTCAAAATCACGATTTAATGTTTTCTTGGCCAAGCTCACTACTTGCATCCTCTCAACTTCACCCGTGCATCCCAACTTTTTTTTTTTTTTAAATTATCAATTGGGTTAATTGAATATATATATATATATATATATAATTTCAGCTAATTGAGTATAGTTTTTGAAATTACTAAAAATTATCTTAATTGATTGACTGCTTTTCTTTACTACATGAGTTATTATTATCATTTTATTTATTATATAATATCATCTCCCATCCCACTCTCTCTTTTAAGCCTTTTTTTTCTTTTTAATTTAGAAATATTATACTCAATTGATTGAAATTTAAAATATAGATATTTAATCGATTGAATTACTAATCGATTAGGTGCTTTTTTTTAATTGGTTAAAACATAGGGTGAAAATAATAGATTTATCTAATCTTCTTTATCTCTAAACATGGCTAATTGTGGCGTCTAAGACAATTTATGATACGTATAACGATCATTCAAGGGAATTTATTAATTTAATTATTTTTATATTACATTATTTACTATTATATTTAATAATAACATATTAATTATTAATGTCATAAACTGTTTTTTACCCTTATTTTCCTCAAACGTTTTTTCAAAGAAATACAAAAACTCTAAAAAATGTATTTCTGTGCCATTCTGGAGGGGGCCAGAAAAACAAATATACAAAAAGAAAAAAGAAAAAAACCCTAAAAAAGAAAAAGAAACGCTGCAACTCCGTTGACCCATTTCACCAGCAGCCAACCTCCTTTTCTCCAGTATGCTGACCACCATCATCATAGAACCAACGGCCACCATAAAAAAATACCATTATCCGGTCCTCTTCCTCTCTCCCACTCCAAGCTCCAACAACCACAATTGACAACCATTTCCCAATCGCCAACATTTGAAACTAAAACGTAGCGATGTCAACCCTAAAACAGCCCCCTAGACCTCGCCAGTTTCAGTCACCAAAAGGCCACCTTAACCACCACTAAACAGCTCCCAAACCTTGCCGGCACCAGCACCACTGGTAATCCCACATCCAACAGCAGCATGCCAACCTAAGAAGCCATGACAGCGTCAACAACATCACCCTTTAAATGCCTTTCTCTCACCTCAAACCCACAAATGCAGCCACCATCACCACCACAACGCTACCATGCACATCAAGATAGCTAGCATGAACACACATAGCAGCACATCAACAATGAATAGTAGCACGATAACAACATTAATAGTGGCAGCAACAACAGCCTTGACGGTGGCTTTGATCTAGAATAGAGGAGGATGACCCGACTAAAAAGAGGCACGCTCTCCCTCGTAGGATAGTAATGAGAAATACCGCCATCATCAATAAGTAGAAGAGATTGGGCGTACCGATTCCAAAACCGACACACTCCACCGACTTTAGACGCGTGGTTCCACGCACCACCACTATTCCAACCGAGTTTCAGCATCTTTCCGAGGGTGTTTTCAACCCTTTTATATATTTTGCACCTTTTTTAGAATTATTTTTAATACATCGTGCAATATTTAAAGTGATGGGGTTCATGCTGTTGCATTTTGGCTTTTTATTTGCATGAATGCATAATATAATTAAATAAATCCCTAAAGGTGGTGGTTGATGATGATATTTTAGGTGAATTACGTTTCATATTGAAAAAATAAAATAAAATAAAAAAAATAAACAAAAGAATCAAAGCACAAAGAAAAAAATAAAGGACCAAATGAAACCAATAAGTTACTAAAGGATCAATCAATTAAAAAAAACAAAACATTGGCCTATAAATATTGAAAAATTTTGGCCAAGAAAGGTTAAAATATTGAATAAAAACGTATGATGCAAACTCATCCAAAATGCCACCATCATCTATAACTTTGAGAGATTTATTTTAATACTGTATATACATGTAATTTGTTTTTTT
>Ga0325404_1006679_pt1 | contig 12088 bp, 9 predicted proteins | sample PopdelMetagenome_18_FD_205664 | JGI IMG/M metagenome (GOLD analysis project Ga0325404, IMG submission 205664) | Populus deltoides microbial communities from Bellville, Georgia, United States - Xylem-Control-R1 | ecosystem: Host-associated > Plants > Phyllosphere > Stem > Wood/Secondary xylem... | reverse complement strand
ATATATATGCTTATTAAACCGGATTTTAATTAATATATATTCTCAAGTGTGAATCTCCCCCTTTTTTATTATATGCAAAAGTTAATCACGTTTTGTAGGTTTTCATTGATCTTGGAGTAAAACAGGACTAAATATCAAGTTATAATTAAAATTATATTCCTCGAAAAATGAACAGCATAAATTAAGCAGGTCAAAAGGCAAATAAGAAACCATAGAAATTCAACGAACAAAAAGAAAACGTTGCAATTTGAATACCAAAAGAAACAATAAGGAAAATTTTGGTCCCTCATTCATTTTTTTAATATACTATTTTGCATTATAATAATAATAATTTTTTAAAATGCCTTTTATTTTGAAATATATTAAAAAAATATTTTTAATTTATTAAAAAATATTTTCAATATTATTATATTAAAATAAGCTAAAAAAATCAAATAAAATTTTAAAACAAAAAAACTTTAATTTTTTTAAAAAGCACATGCAATTGCAAAAACAAAGCAGACGCCGGCACGGGGCTATAAGGTTGTAATTCGAACACACTTCAAGGTCAAAGTCGTCCTTTCAAAATTTCGCTTGCTACCGTTTACCACGAATAAAAAATATACTCCACCATAAATGAAAAATAACGAGTCGTAGTACTGGTAGTGATTAATTAATGGAGTAGACGATGTCAGGTCCACTTATTACTTATTAGTGTGGAGAAGAGAAGCAGAAGACGAAGATAAGGTAATTTCGCACATGGGTTTTCTTTCTTTATGATGTTGTCCTGTTGTTCTGATCACTTAATCTCTCAATATGCTTTAAAAATGAATGTTTAATTAAAACTTGGTTGATTAGTAAGCTACGGTGATAATCTTACCTGTTAGGGACTTGATTCTCTACTTTTATTTTGTTTTTGTCTAGCTTTAAGTGAAAAGTTTCTTTCTTCGTCAATTTTCTCTGGTTTTGTCTTACTGTGACAGTACTTACCTTTTTATGGGTGAGTATTTTTGTGATTAGGTTTCCGAGCTTTGTGTCTTAGGGTTTCAACAGGTGAGTGGTTTTATTTGATTTGATTGTTTTGGTTTTGGTTTTTTCTTTTCCTTATTAATTGGGCTCAAGAATTCCAACTTTATTTTTTTTTTTATAAATGGAAGACTTCTTTGGCCTTTTAATTTTCTTTTACGGCCGTGTTTCCTGCTTCACTGCCACGACTGCCACGGAATCGGTGAAGTTGCTTAATTTTGAATGAGAAATTCACAAGATTTTGAGAGTTTACCTGTGCTTTGAGTGCTACTGCTCTTCATGATTGTGGAGACTTTAGAACGATTGGTTTTTCTAGGTAGATCTAGTGGATTTAGAATCTGTATTGCTAGTACTTTAGGGAATCTAGATGGCTCTATATATGATGGAAAGCCTCTGGTTCTGCGCACAGAAAGTGCATGAATCTTCATTAAAGTTTACATTTAAGGTTCAGATGTTGAGTTTCTGGAACCAAGAGGTTCCACTGGTGGGAGTTGGGTCTTACTTTCCAAAACCATGAAGCGACTTTGCATGTGGATATTGTCAACAACTGTTTAATGTTTGATGATTCTACATTGTAGTTCCAGATGCTTAGAGTGATTAAACTTGGCTCTCTGTGAATCTTTTCCTTTTTTGCATCTCTGCAAAATGTACATTCTATTGAGATGTGTTTGTGGGTTTGATTTAGGGGCATCTAATTGTCTGATTTATTTGACGATTGATTTATATATCCTCAGTGCTTTCTGGTGAAGGGTAGTAACCCATTGAAGGGACCTATGTCACTGCCGCTGTTACTTCTATAGTTTCTTAATTTTTAGCGCTGATATCACATACATGGCCCATGAACATATTGCCTATGTTGTGCCATTAAACATGTTTACACTAGTTAAGTGTGAAGTTACTGACAAGGTTCATTCAACTTCTGCACACAGCCTGTTCACTGTTCCTCATGCATTCTGATTGTCATGCACTTCTTTGTCCGTTGAAACATCTGAATAAACTGAATTGTGTTTAATTTTTATCTGAAAGTGATCTGCGATCTTGTAATTTACAGGTCCGTTCATCAGTGTCTTGGTCACTTTATTTTCATGCAGCAAGTTTTGGGGAGATTATTGCACATAATTTACTGAAGTTCCCTATCTTTTCGGCAAGCATCAGTCCTTGCAAAGATCCCGTTTCTTGTTTTACATATGGTAAATCTATCTAAATCCATGCAAAACCTTTTCTGTTCCTCCTCTCAAATAATAGAAATTAACTCGGTTTTGGCAAGTCAAGGATAACAGAAGCATAATGATTTATGAGCATTAGCTAAGAAATGAATAGCTATATAAGGTCATGCCCTAGTAATGCCCATACATGGATAGCTTTTTATGATGTAAACACGAAGTAAATGTTTCACTAACTCGATGTTATTTCTTGGTTGGTTGATACAAACATCCTTAAAGCTATTTGTTGAACTTCTTACACTAGTCAAAATCCTTGCTTCCTAGGTTAAAGAAGATAGTTATTTTATCTGAGTTCATTCATGAAGCATGATAGTTGGTTCTGTTCATGGATTGCTTTCTGTTCATGGATTGCTACTTCTCTTGTCTTACTATTCTCTATTTTGCTATAATTTAAGGCAACATATGAAGATTTGCCGCCCAGCATGATAAAGAGACTTGCGAAGGAATTGAAGAATCTTGATAAATCCCTGCCCAAGGGCATTTCTGTAGGGATAAACGATGATGATTTTTCAGTCTCAGAAGCTGATATTGAAGTTCCAGGCATGCAACGTTTTCCTAAATTTAATCTCTTTAAGATGTGTTGAGATTTATGTTGAAGTAAGATTCTTTTGTTTTGCAGCTGTAACTGCAAATGAAAATAATGTTTCTCGCATGAAGCAGCTATTGTCTCGTGACTTTCGACGCCCTCCTTTAAAAGGTGGGTAGATGGGCATTTTGGTCACATCTTTATGTTGCTATGATCTGTAGGCTGTAGCTATTTATTTTGGTTCAAGTCTGGAAGTTTACATCGACAAGGAAATTTTGGTTTTATTGTGCTGCCATCCTTCGGATTTCATGTTACCCTCTAGGGTTCCAAGTTTTACCTCTTCTGTTGACTAACACCCTGTGAATGTACTGAACATGATATTGTATGATTTAACTTCTCAACTGCTTATGCTTATGAGCATCACTCCAGAAAGTCAATAAACAAATTACATATATATTACCCGGCCCTTATTTTTTTTGTTTGTCTCGGCATGTGATCTGACTTCTCTACTCTCCATGAGAGTGCTCTGTTGTGTTATTGTTGTAAATACAATGTTATGATTTCACACTCCAATCGAAAATAAGATATGCAAACTTATTATTTGACAGGTAGATCCCCAGACCAAGAATCGATAGGGTCTGAAACAAAAAGATCTAGTGTATCATCTGGCAGCAGGTCTCATAACCGCAAGGAGTTTCTTTCTAGGTTCGTGGACAGTCAAACTCTGACAGCCAGGCTTGAAGACTGGTTTGAATTGATATCAGAAAATTCTGGACAAAAAAAGTCTGCATTTGATGTTCCTTTTGAGTTGATAGAACTTCAAAAGTTTGATTATGCATTGGAAGGGGTTTCATTTCAGCAGCTGGTTCGAATGCCCAGTGCTGTTTATGCTTCAACATCTGATGCTGTGGAAGCAACTGCTTATCTTGCTATTGAAGACTTTCTACATGCAAGTGTGAAGGGCTTGTGGGAGGCATTTTGGAGTCAGGATGATCCTATGCCTTTCTCAGTTGCTTGTCTATACAATGAAAACTTGAAATTCTACCAGGCTGAGAAAGCAATAGGTAATGGAAAACTTGGTGGTCTTTGTGCCACTGGTGTATTACTCAACAACCCTAGACATCCACATGGAAAGTGGGACCATATTCTTGAATTGGCCCTTCTAAGGCCTGATATTGGAAGTGTTGCTGCGGGAAGTGACCGGCAACTCTCTTTATCTGTTCTGGGCGAGGCTCTCTTCTATGCTATACGCATGCTACTATCAAGAAGCTTGAGCAGATTGAATTTTTCTGAGAGTCCAAATTGTGCCTATGTTCTTCTTGTTGATTCTCAACATGGTGGGGTTGTAAAAGTTGAAGGAGATGTAGATAAATTGGAGTTTGATGTGAATAATGTTTACAACTGTTCCGTGGACTGGATAAAAAAACACTGTAAAGTCACAGTCTCTCCTGTTGATAGGATCTGGAACAAACTTGGAAATGCCAACTGGGGAGACATTGGTGCTCTACAGGTACTTTTTGCTACTTTCCATTGTATCGTGCAGTATTCAGGGATGCCTAAGCACTCGATTGAAGATTTAGCAGCTGATCATGGTCCTCGCCTCCTAACAAGAAGAGTGGCAAGGCAGTTAGGGGATTCCAGAGTTAATGGCCATGGACTGTTCCGGTTTCAGCAACGAAGTGTTTCTCCTGAAATTGTTGAAGTTCCGGATGAATCTATCAAAATAAAGTCTGAAGAGTTGATAATGAAGCTGGATGTAGGATCTGTACTATGGTTGGAAGACTCTGAATGTCAAAAAGGTTATCAGATCAATGATGTCCTGCACAATAATGAACTACGGTATTACATAGCATCGCCTGTTAATGATCCTGGTAAATCTTTGTATCTTTATGTCGGTTCCCATCCTTCTCAACTGGAACCAGCATGGGAAGATATGAATTTGTGGTATCAAGTCCAAAGACAAACTAAAATATTGGCTATTATGAGGCAGAAAGGTCTGTCTAGTAAATATCTACCACAATTGAGTGCTTCTGGCAGGATTGTTCATCCTGGCCAGTGTCGAAAACCCAGCTCAGGTGGGAACTGTGATCACCCATGGTGTGGTACCCCAATTCTCGTTACCAGTCCAGTTGGTGAGACAGTTGTTGATATGGTAAATGCTGGCAGATTTGGTTTGGATGAGGCTATCAGGTGTTGTCATGATTGCGTATCTGCACTTTCTACAGCTTCTTCCGCTGACATTCGGCACGGAGACATTCGGCCGGAGAACATAATTTGTGTCGTGTCTGGTGGGAGGCATCCTTATTTTGTCCTTGTTGGTTGGGGTCATGCGATTCTTGAAGACAGGGATCGCCCAGCAATGAATCTCCATTTTTCATCTACTTATGCACTGCAGGAGGGAAAATTGTGCTCAGCTTCAGATGCAGAGAGCCTGGTATACGTGCTCTACTTTGCCTGCGGTGGAGCTTTGCCTGATTTAGATTCGGTTGAGGGGGCACTGCAATGGAGAGAGGACTCATGGTCAAGGAGATTGATTCAGAAGAAGCTTGGTGAGTTATCAACTGTGTTGAAAGCTTTTGCTGATTATGTAGACAGTCTTTGTGGGACACCATATCCTATAGATTATGACATATGGCTAAGAAGATTAAGGAGAAATATTCACGATGGTGACCATGGAAAGGAAGTTGACACATCTGGCTAGGACTTTTTAACTGGTGTAACGTGGCATAAATGAATCCATAAATCATATCGATCATTTTCACTGCCTGGGAGCAAATGATAGAATATGGAGTTTAAGCACTTGGGGTCGATTGTTAAGCTTTGGACGATCTGGAGGTTTTTTTAGTCTTAAAGGGAGAAAAGGAAGTTCAAAATTCCGAGAATGGTTTGATTGTGCTCCCACATGGCTTCTCAATTTTGAAGATTCTTCTGGCCGTTCCTTCTCTTCTGTAAATAATTGGGACTGCATGAGTGTCTCTGTTCAGACCACGCCACACAATACAACACTACCTTTTATTTTGCCGGCGTGCAGTCCCATTACACTGTAGAGGTTTAAAATACGGTTGCTTTCTGCTTTGGTGGTGAGTTTCTTAGTAATACGTGTAGCACTTGTTGATGGTACGAGTACTGTGAAAGTTCTGTAATTGGTCGAATCCAGGTCATCATTCCTTGTAATTGGTTGCATGACCGTGTACCCATTGTCTTCTTTTTCTCCATGATTTTCGTCTATTCTTAAGGAGCGAGCTGAATGTCGGATTGTAATTTTTTTCATTTAGCATTTTCAACTCTCATTACAATGACCTTGCAACTCATTCCTGTCAAACCAAACACATCACAAGTTTAAGATAGATTTCTATTATAAATCTTTTCAGTTTAAAAGAAGAATCCTTCGTGTATATAAGTATATCACCGAAGATGGTAAAGGAGGATAATCCAGAAATTAAGCCAACGGAACATTACAACAAGACGTTATGGTACTTCTATGTTAAATCAGACGGTTCAGAGTTCTAACTTCTACAGAGGTTCATATCCTTCGGCATGTAAAATCACCAGGGATTACAACCACACAAAAAGCAGACAGCAAGTAGCTTTAGTTTCTTCAGCTGTGACGTGAAAAAACCATTTTGAATATGGTGGGGAAAAAAAAATACAAGGCAGCAATCTCAAGGACATCTTCACATGTACCGTTAGAATTTACATCGCATGTAACTTTAGAATTTACACACATCAGATCAAAGTGGAAGTTCATTCAAGGGTTTTATTGCTGCAACGCCACTGAGATCAGGCCTCATGTACTTCTCGTACGTAACTCTCAACTGTGATGTTCTTGCAGCCTTTTGAAATCTCAATATCATCTCGGCACAGTCCCTACAAAAAATCAATTTAGATCATCACCAGGCGGGAAAGTATACCCACTCATGGAAATTAATCTTTTAACAAGGGGTACCTGATTTGGGAGACTTGATAATGTGCATGTCTGGTAAGCAAAGGAGTCCAAGCTGGAGATACTTGCAAGGTAGACCGAGCAACATAGATAGCTGATGCACATAGCATTGAAGGTTTGAACTTTAAAGCTTTATATTCAACCAAGCAGAGTTCGATGAGGTAGAATGCTAAATGCTCAAGCTGGCAGCAAAAGTGAATATTAGGTTAGTAGATTCAAATTGCTATTGACAATATTACAGACAAGAATGCATGACTTTATTTTATATCAGTCAAGAATCTACGATCATCTGCTGTTGACTATCCAATATCCAGCCTTACTATGACTGGACAACCTCTTCTTTACTGAAACACAACCATAGAGGCTTTTACCGATATGCACAAGACAGATTAGATGCAACAAGAGTCCATTTTAAAGCCACATACCTTCTGGTCTGTTTGAGCAGCCTTGAGAAACCTCAACATGAAAACATACGGAGTCGGCTCATTTAGACGAAACTTCAACTTCTTAAGAAAAAGCTTCTCCTGAACACAAAGCAAGAAAACACTACCACTAAGACCAAGAGATAGATCAACATCAGAATGTACTGATATTTTATGCCATCATCTTTCAGGAAAGAGGGAAGAAGATAAGTTGGCATAATTCTGTTATACAAGTTTGTAAATAACATACAAATATGCAATAAAGCAGCACAAGGGATAAAGTTTACAGATCAAGTCCATCCAGGAAAGATGTTTACTTTCCTAACCCAATAACTACAAGAAGAGAATCAAATCCTCGATGCCAAATATTTATGTCTCGTACCACCAGAATCTCTTTTACAAGAAACTAAATTTCAGTGAATTAAGATTGGTAATATGCAACATCATACCATCACAAGCATTTGGCCTCTCGTGTATGACTCAGCCGAGATGCTAATTAAATCTTTGATCTGCATTGCATGGTGCAGAAAAAGATGTATGAGTGTATTGTCTCAAAAAATAAAAAATCAAATAAGATTTCAACTGAAACTGTGTGAGTTTGACATATTATTTTTTTACCCTAGGATGCCAAAAATCTTCGTATTTTGATGCCAGAAGAAGTGCTGTAAGACCAACCAACTGCAGTTCACTCTTCTTAATTTCGACTTGAGATAGGTATCGATCTAACAATGTAACCATTAGATAAAGTGTTTCCGGCATTAATTCAAATTTGAAGTGTACCTGCAACCAAAAAGGAAAATAAATTACTCTAGGAAAACAGTAGCAAAAGCAAGATGCTTAAAAGTCAATTGAGAACAAATGGGTGCCCACTTCAATTAGCCAGTTGATGACTATGCCCCGCATTTGAGGTGTAATTTCTGTGTGAATTGCCATGTAATTTTCCAGACATAAATTCTGCACCTGAAAAAAGATCATCAACAGACACAAGCAACAAAATAAATTAGACTTTATTTAACAACTAATGGGTTGCCAACAGAAGAACTGAACAAGGGATGGGAACGAGATCAGTAAGGTAAAAGTCAAACCACCATTCACATGCCTGGTTTCATCAGCTCCAGGTCTCAAAACAAACTTAGAAAGTTTATAATGATTTAATTTGTAGAAAAAACATGAAAAGATATGTGATCATAAAATGGATTGACTTTAACATCATCGCATGATAAATCAGAACATCATTGAAGACCTGGAACGATTCACTTGATATCAGATTTCCCATTCAAGATGAGATCCCAATGATACCTATACACCAAACAGTATTTTCAAGTGATATCCCCATGATAACTATATATCAAATAGTGTCCAATGTTTGGCACCCCAAACTAATCTCTCCCTTAATGTCACAGAACAACACTAAAGCTTCTCACTTCCCACCAATCATAATTTGGTTTATTAAAGCAATAAGTAGAAATTGTTGAGTAGGCAAAACATAGACCATGTCAACCAACATTTTAAGTTGACCATAATCATTTGGTTAATTGATGCAAATGTGATGTTTTAATTTCCATAATCAACAACAATGGATTATGATTTTACTCAATTATGGAAGTGAATCCACTCAATTATGCAAGTGAAGAATTGCATTTATATCAATTAATGTGTGCCCTTAGAGCACATGAGGAACTTTTTTCAAGAATAATGGCGTCAAGTTCGATCAAAACCACTAGAAGAATGACCCCAACTACCATATAAAAAATGCAGCACCGGGATCCAGAAAAATGAAATGGGAATAAAAGAGCAATCACCTCCAAAACCCAATAGTACTCGTATATCTCGTCAACATACTCAGCAACTTCCAGTTGATTGAAAGTATCATCTATACTTGGTAGCTTTTCCTGCTCGATAACTTCACCATGCTCCTCTAGTAACTGCAAAATAATGGCAATTGTTAGAAAAAATGCTCAAGAACAGTTAGACATTATGACAGTGAATTAGTCGTAAACCTTTGATCCTGTCATTAATAAAGATGTATAAGATCTCCTTCGACTTGATTTTCTTATGGTGATGACATTTAATTTGTTATCAGCGCCTGACTTCTTGTTGCTGTCAGGTGAAGGTTCTCCTTGAGTAACTTCTTCATGGGCAACCAACGGCATGTTTTCTGGACAAGACGCGGCAGATTCTTTTTTCTTTGATGATATAGCAGCAATGCACTCGGACTTGTTTGAACTAGAGATGCACTTTGATCTTGAGGTCTTATGGTTAATTTCAGTCTTTAGTATTGGCTGGACCAATGAATGCATAAAACGAGTTAACATGACTAAGAACACATCTTTGTAAATTTCTCTCAAGTTGTGAGGTAGAGATTTCATTTGAGCTATACGCATTAAAGCAAGATCAGGATTTTCTAATCTGCTATCTAATTAAAATCCTGATCTTGCTTTACATTCACTTATTGCCAATTATTTGTAATTAGGCTTATGCAGCTTAAAGATGCCATCTAACATGATTTCAAACTTCCACACCATGTCAGCTTTGCCTGAAGACTACAACAAATTATAAACTCTCATATTGCCTAAAAAAATCAAAAGATAGAAATAAGCAACACCATAGATGTTGTCTAAGTAAGCGTAGACAATGAGTTAAGTTACAAAAGAATGAAGCATGGATAATTGGGAAAAAAAGTAGATATAAAACACAGCTCATACCCTGACAGATTTTCTGGATACACGGGCATCAGCATTAATTTGATCCCTGGGAGCCCTATTTACAGATAAAAAAGATAATCATTCGCAGCCCGGTCAATCATCAATTGATAAAAGGAAAACATTTCTCGGCCATGATTCAGAAAAATAATTAAGTTCTCTCAGTTAAGGATTAAGTATAAATTGTAGGTAATTTATGTTTTTGTAATTGTAATGCTATGCTTTGTTTTGACATTTTCGACTCATCTATTACATAGAAAATAGCATACAATTCATTGATGAGCAAAGAAAAGGAAAACCATTTTGTTTATGCAAATAAATTAATATGTACAAGAGAATAAATTGAATTAGAGCACAGACAGCAGTTCCTTTTTTTCCTTTTTTGAGATAAACAGATCATTGTTACTTACATTATTATGAAGCCATCACTCACTCTATTTCTCCATAGATGGCTCCTACCCACGCCACCCTGAGATACTACTTTCTTACCCACTTTAACCTTAACTGGAACCAAAAGAATTGAGATATAAATAGGCATATAAATATCATGAATCTTAGTCAATGGACTGCAGAGCCAAGTATAAAAGAGACACGAATCAATTTGTCTTACCAGGAAACCCACTAATATTCTTAGTTTTCACAAAGTTTTCATCATTCTCCTAAAAATGAAAGGTAAAAAACAGAAAAAGGCACTAGGAATCAGACGAAACCAGTACAAAAATATTTCATTAGGAATAGAAAACAATTCTTTTCTTCAAAAATTGTATGTAATGAGATTAACCTTTGCATTGATTGCATCTGCATGGCTCACCCTCTTCAGCACTGGCAGAGACTTCCTTCATGTCAAAAGTAGGAACAAAAAATATATCAATAGCATATATAAATTGTTATTTTAATGAGTAAATTTCATACAGATAGAATCACAAACCTCATCGCTGCAACCAAATTCCCTGCATTCCTCCTATAAAATTGAAACATAAATTTAGTTCAAGAAATTATTGAGTCACACAAGACAGCTGCAAAGCATCTGGCATTGATACTAACAGATTTGTGTTATACCCATATTCCTGCCTAGATAAAAAATATGACTAAAATAATTCAAATACCTGCTCTTATTAATGCCAAATTCACGTCCATGATTCTTGGTGTTGGTCTTCTGATCATCTAAAGAGGCCCTTGGATCTTTGTCACCTACTATTGTCCAAGACCAGTAACTATCCAATGAGAATCCCCATTTCGAGATACTACGAAAGTAAGTATTTTGTTATACCTTTTCTAGAAGCATGAAAGTCACCAGCCTTTCTACTTGTATTATCCTTCATTTTTCCCTAATTTGAAACAAGAAAATTATCAGCACTCTAGAATTACAGGAGGAATAATTGAAGTGCCAGATAAGAGAGAACAGTGATATTTACTAGCGATGATAAAAACGTTCATCTTTCAACTGGCACAATGGGGTAGAATTAGGTACAAAGGGCAGCTACCACAAGTACTATGAATTTACATTATGATTACTCATGACAAAGATAAAGTGTATAATGGTGACCAGATTCAATGTTAGGAAACCTCATCCAACATTGGCGAATAGTTCCTCATGAATCATCCATGTTTAATGAAAATCTCAATTCCTCGGACAAACAAGTTTGAAGTGTGAAATTAGAGGGAGCTAAGTCCCAAAAGAATACCAACTTCAACTTGTAGAAATTCTCTCTCAATTATGAAGCAATCAAGAAACAGAAGAAAGCAAACATAAATCTGAAGGAGAAAGCAGCATAAATTGTACTCTATTAAATTTGGAGAATGATGTGGCAAACAGTGAGAGAAATTACAAATCATCCACTGTATGGCAAAATATTGGCCAAGTTTAGGATTTTCTTTTCAAGGAAGGAAGAAGAAGCCTGTGTTTGCTAATGCAAGGACAACCAAAGCATGAAAAGTGAAGCCAAGAGAAAAGAGGCTAATTTTCCAGAATTCCATAAAGGAAGAAATTCAGCCACGCTGATTAGAATAAAAAAAAAATGATTTCTGCTGAGCAACATGGAGACTCAAGCAAGCAACAAAGAACCTCCCTGACAGTATGCAAATCCAGAATAATTGACCATACAGAAATGAAAAAATAGGTAAGTCAATCCTCCCTGCCTCACGATTTGGAGGAAGTTATCTTCTGTCACACTAGAGAAGCGGGCTAGGACAAAAATGTTGGGTTTCAACCATTCCCCTCATCCTCCCTGCCTCCCCATTCCGCCAACAAACAAGCACTCAAAAGT
>Ga0325404_1006676_pt1 | contig 12090 bp, 8 predicted proteins | sample PopdelMetagenome_18_FD_205664 | JGI IMG/M metagenome (GOLD analysis project Ga0325404, IMG submission 205664) | Populus deltoides microbial communities from Bellville, Georgia, United States - Xylem-Control-R1 | ecosystem: Host-associated > Plants > Phyllosphere > Stem > Wood/Secondary xylem... | reverse complement strand
TTAAGTTAACTCAATAAATTGATGGCTCAAATTAGCTTTGATAACCATATGATAATAGGGTTAGTGGCAAGTCATTCTCGGGAACTACTTTTACATTACCAAATTTTTTCTCCTATTCAACCACTACTTATTTTATTGTGGTGGGATTTTTATTACTTAGATACAAAGCACGAAGGAACTGAAAATTCAAAGCTGCAAAATTGCACGTTATCATTTGGGATCAAATTCACCATAAAAGAAGAGATAAATAAGCTTGAAAACTGAATGAGATGTAGACTTTCTTTCACCTTTCCACGCTAAATATACAGGCTGCCATAATCGCTTGACCCTTTTACTTTCTCATCAAATTGTTTTGAGTTTATTATATAGCGTTTATTTTGATATATTTGACCATAATGCTCTTGTTAGTTTGGCAGTTTATGAGATGGGCATGATTAGGTTAGAAAGTACATTAATAGTATAGACAAAACAAAAAATAAGGACTTGGTATCATTATGGTTTTCAGGCAAAGCTATAAGCATAATATCAGTAGTAGTTTAATTGTTCAGACTCTAGGTTTGTTCTCTAGAAATCATCAATTCGAGTCTTACAAATCTCAGGGCCACTGGAGACTTACATGGTCGTTTACTTCAAGGCTAGTGGGATTAGTTGAGGTGCGCGTGAGCTGACCCGGACACTCATGTTAATAATAAAAAAACAATACAGAAAATACAGAAGATTTGATGAGCAAAAAGAATTATGGGTATGAACTCTACATTCGTAGTTTTATTTTCTCAAAGATAAGTCTAATTTATATGTTTTTGTAGAAGTTTATAATACCTTTAAATAAACTAGAAAACTCTATATCTATTAGAAAACAAATAAAAATCCTAAAACATTAAAGAGATTAACATGAAATCCAAAAAAAAATAATAAACCTAAAAAAAACCTAGAAAAAATAACAAAATTGGCCAAAATAACAAGTTATAGGTCCAATAAATGACAAAATAATCTTACATAGAAAAATTACTTATAAGATCACTTGAAAATTTTTAAGTTCAATCTAACTCTGGGATCTTTGTTTTTAAGCCACTCTTCTGGTATGATATAACCAAATCTTTTCTTCGTCATAAGTCTATTTCACTTGTTTATAAAAATATTTTTTAGGTTATCTACATATTTATTTATGATATATTCTTATTTAGTTGTGAAAGATTTTATTCGAATGCTCTCAAAACCTTCAATTTTCACAAAATATTTTTGTATTTTCATTAAAATTTTAATATGTTTTTGATGTTGGTATGTAAAGGGTAAATCCTGAAAAGCAGTGGCAAAATATAATCGCTCTTGAATATTGAAAGAGTTAGAGCAATTTTTTCATGATGAATTCTTATGATTTTTTATTGGAACTCCAATCCATTTTCTTCTGTTAAGCAAGAACATCAGCTAAGCTGATCGCCAGGATATAGGTCTTTTGGATGTATTTTTTAAAATAAAAATTAAGTTCTTAATGGTCTTTTAACTAATTTTTTTTAATAGCCATTTTGTTGACATAGTTATTTTTAATTAAACGATTAATTGGTTAAACTTTACGACTTAGCAACGAAGATCAGTAAAGATTCTTTTGAGAGACAATGGTCCGCATGTTATAGAAAATAAATTCAAGCAACCCAACTTCAAATGAAAAAAATATTATTACCTTAACTTTTACATAATATAAAAAAAATCTCATCAATTTATTTCTTCTTCATTGTATGAAAAAAATTCAATAAAAGAAAAAAAATCTAAAAAGAAAAAAAACTAAAATTGAACATATCTAGATCCGGCTTCAAGCTGGACCCAATAGCTTTGGGTCTGGCTGTCAAGCCAGACATTGAAAGGGATTTGGGTCTGGCTGGCCAACCATATCCAATAGTAGTGGGTCGAGCTGCCTAGCAGACTTAGCAGCTCTTGGCACAGAACACAGGGCAGCCAGACCTGGCAGCTTTTGGCACAGAACACACAAAAGACAACACCCTCAGCAGCATTTTTTGACTAAAAAATAGCAAAAACACCTTCATGACGCTACAATATCATTCACAGTAGAAACATTATTGTCTATAGTGTGATCCACAATATAATGAGTCTATGTCCACAATATAATGACGCTACAGTATCATTCACAGTACAAACACTATTATTTTTTTCATTTGAGATTGGGTTGAATTTTCTTATTAAAGAATGCTTGTTTTTGCGTTTTAAAAATGCTTTAAAAAATTGAAATTTTTTAACTTTAATTGAAATTAATATTTTTTTTTTTATGTTTGTGTATTATTTTGATGTGATGATATAAAAAATAAATGTTAAAAAATAAAAAAAATACTATATCAAAATGTATTTTTTAAAAAATATTTTAACAAATAATCATTACGTAATAATATAATAACTAGCATATTGGCCCGCGCTCAGGTCAATAACATTTTTTTTTTCAAATGTAAAAATGTTTGAGTTGAGTTAAAAGCACGAAATATATTTGCACCATTATCATTTTCAAATAAAATATTTTCTATAGCAACACCATGAATAATGCATGTACTAGCAACTAATTTTTTTCCCTTTAATTATTTTCTTTTAAAATATATTCAATTTGATTTTTTTTCTTTTCTCTTATTGATTTTTTTTTCATACTGTAAAGAGAAAATAAATTGATGTGATTTTTTTTATATTGTACAAAAGTTGATTGATGATAATTGTTTTTCATTTGAGATTGTGTTGAATTTCCTTATTAAAGCATGTTTGTTTTTGCGTTTTAAAAATAATTTTAAAAAATTAATTTTTTTTAAATTTTTTTCTTTACTTCAAATTAATATTCTTTGATGTTTTTTTTTGTATTATTTTGATGTGATGATATAAAAAATAAATTTATAAAAATAAAAAAATATTATCTCAATATTTTTTTAAATAACCATTACGTAATAATATAATAACTAGCATATTGACTCGTGCTCCGCGGCGGGTGAATAACAATTTTTTTTTAAAATGTAAAAATCCTTGAGTTGGATTAAAAGCATGGAATGTATTTGCACCATCACCATCTTCAAATAAAGTATTTTTTATAGTAGCACCATGAATAATGCATAGTATAACAACGCTCAATACACCGGCAACTAATTTTTTTTCTTTTTAAAATATTTCCATTTTTATTTTTTTCCCTCTTTAATTTTTTTGCTTTTTTCTTATTTAATTTTTTTTTCATATTGTAAAGAGAAAATAAATTGATGAGATTTTTTTTATATTATACAAAAGTTGGGTGATGATAATTTGTTTTCATTTGAGATTGAGTTGAATTTTCTTATTAAAACATATTTGTTTTTTGCTTTTCAAAAATGTTTTTAAAAAAAATTAAATTTTTTTATTTTTTCTTTACTTCAAATAAATATTTTTTGACATGATGATGTAAAAGACATGTTTTATAAAATAAAAAAATATTATCTCAATATATTTTTTTAGAAAAATATTTTAAGATATTTCCAATTTTATTTTTTTAAGATATTGGGTTTGGTCCGACTGCAAGACCCAATATTTGTTTTTTTGAATATGAGCATAACTAGTAGAATGTGCTAAATATTTTTATAATTAAGTCTTCAATCTCTGAAATTATATAATTAAAGAAACAAGAAAATAGAAAAATGTAAAATCAGATTGTCATTTGCTGAGAGGACAAGGAAATTATAGAATTAGTCTAACTACTTGCTTGTCTTCTATATCTTCTGGGATTGCAGAGTTCGTCTTCTGCAATTTCAAGGAAACAAGTTTTTCAAACCACACCAACCCCAGTATTTGAAATGTAAAGGCATTTAGTTGAGTGAGTCTAATTTACTGTCATTTAGCCCTATGATGTCTTTGTCACAGAGAACACTTCCTCTTGAAATTTCTCTCATGGGAATGCATGGCTAGACCGACCAGAATACTCCAGCCGGTATAGTTTTGTTTTCTTTTTTCTTTTTTAGTTTTTTAGGGTTTTTTTTTAAAAAAAAAGTTTTGGGTAGCTGATATTTATACCATTAATCATATTTGTAAAATCTGCCTTGGAGTATATCCAGGTCACGGGTCGAAAGAGTTGATCTCAAAAAACAAAGATTAAGAGGTTGATGACTAGATTTTGACTGGATCAATCCTGAATGGATCAGGTCAGCAAGTTAAATCTAAACTTTTAACAAAGTCAACCGGTTTTTTTTAATTTTTCTATATTTTTTAACCCGGATCAGTTTAGGTTGCCGATCAACTGTTAAGCCAGTCTAGATTTTACAACTATATTATTAACCCCCGATAGAGAAAGAGAAGAAAAGAAAAACAGGAAGATCACACCCACAAGATCATCATTATCTTGTGCAATATTAACATAAACTAAGTCTTGTAGGAAATCTTTTGTCGATTGAGAGAAATTACTACTCATTGGAATAGTAAAGTGACAAGTTTGGCTTTCTTACCAAAAAACACAAAGGATTCTACAAGAGGTAATTAGATCTTTTCATGGAATTTATAGGTCATTATTGATTTAAATGGGGGTAACTTGATCTTTTCTTATTTTTTGATACATTAGAATTACTTAAATGCTCTTAATGGCAAAAGGTTTATTTACTTAGGTCCAGGGCCTCATTGAACTTTTTATTTTTATAAGCAAAGTGTAGTGATTATGTAGCCATTAGAAACTACATTAAATTTGTTAGAAATTGGACTTTTTTATTGAACCCGATATACGATTTCATGCATTACAAATTTAGAAGATTAACGCTTGCTTAGTTTTTCATATCATTAAATTAGAATTGTCTTTTTTTTTTTCATATTGTTAAAATAACCAAGCTTATTAAACAAGTTGACTCGGCGATCCACGTTAAATTAGTTAAGAGTTAGGCTTCTTTGTTGAACTCAGGTTTAAGATTTCACGGGCTTTGAATTTAGAAGATTAACCCTGTTTAGAAAATTCATTCGGGTTTGCTTGATTTTTCATATTATTAAATTAGGGTTGCCTTTTTTTACATGCTATTGAATTAAACTATCTTATGAAATACAAGCGACTCAATGACTCGAGTCTTATATTTTTTTTTTTTACTTCTTTAGAAATACCTACGTTGCTGAAGAAACAAAAGGGAAGAAGATTCTTCGTATTTATATCAATACTGTTACAGTAGCAGAGCTTTATATACAACGGGTTACAATGAAGGAAAGGTAACAGTGTTCATATCAGACTCTATCACTATTAAATACTAACTTATGAATTGCAGTGCAAAGGAATTGCAGTAGGAATCAGTTCTACAACTTGTGTTGGAGTGAAACTGAAACTCTGCACTTGAAATTATGTTATTCGAACTGTAGGTGGACTTTGCAATCTGTGAAACTCTGTCATCCGAACTGTAGGTGGACTTTGCAATCTATGTTGGAGTGGAAGTCTAATGTTTTTCTTCAATACTCCCCCTCAAGCTGGATCAAGGGGGTTGATTGAGCCAAGCTTGGATAGTAGACGATGGAAGTGAGCTGAAGTTAGTACATTTATGAATAAATCGGCTAGTTGGTCGTGACTGCGGATATAGCATGTCTTGATAACCTGCGATTGAACTTGTTGATGAATAAAGTGACAATCAACTTCAATGTGTTTAGTTCTTTTATGAAATACGAGATTAGCTGCAATATGCATAGCAGCTTGCTTATCACAAAACAGAGTCATTGGAATACTGCTAGAAAATCCCAGATCTGACAGAAGACCTTTAAGCCAAATTAGTTCACACGCCACGGATGTCATCGCACGATATTTAGCTTTAGCACTAGAACGTGCAACAACATGTTGCTTTTTACTACGCCATAAGACTGGATTACCACCAACAAACATGCAGAAACCAGTGGTTGATCTGCGATTAATCGCATTACCAGCCCAATCAGAGTCACTATATCCAGTAATCTGAGTATGACCATGATTAGTCATAACAATCCCACGACCAGCAGAATCCTTTAAATAGCGCAAAATTCGCTTAACAAGATTCAGGTGAAAAACTGTAGGAGTATGCATGAATTGACTAACAAGACTTATTGCGTAGGTGATATCAGGCCGTGTAATAGTAAGATAAATGAGTCTTCTAACAAGATGTTGATAGTAATTGATAAAACCAAGAGGTTCACTAGTTGTGTTAAGTTTCAATTTACTATCCAAAGTAGTAGGTGCAGGTTTGGCATCTATCATCTTAGCATCCTTAAGCAGATCAAAGACATACCTGTGTTGATTTAGGAATAGCCCTTTGTGAAAAATGGCCATTTCAATCCCAAGAAAATATTTCAAATTGCCGAGATCTTTAATGAGAAACCATTGTTGCAGGGTAACCTTGAGATGAGATATTGCATCACTATCATTCCCAACAATAATAAGGTTGTCAACGTAGACAAGGACCATTACTTTGATCGTTGGTCCAAGGAGAATAAATAAAGAGGAATCTGCATTGCTTCGTTTAAAGCCACTTTCTTCAAGAACAGCACTCAATTATGCAAGCAAAGCTCGTGGAGATTGCTTCAGCCCATAGATAGATTTGTGAAGCCAACATACTAAGTTAGGGTCTGAATCTTGTGGGTGACCGGGAAGCAGCTTCATATAGACTTCTTCTTCAAGATTTCCATGCAAGAAGGCGTTCTTGACATCCATTTAACACATCAACCATTTGTTGTTCACAGCCACTGAGAGTAGAACACGAACTGTGTTCATCTTCGCAACAGGTGCGAAGGTTTCCTTATAATCTACACCAAAAGTTTGAGTATAACCCTGAGCCACAAGACGCGCCTTGTATCTGTCAATAGACCCATCTGAGTTGAACTTGATTTTATACACCAGCGACTGCCCACAACATGTTTATCTTTGGGAAGTTTAACAACACTCCAGGTCTGATTTTGATCAAGGGCTTGTAGCTCACCGTGCATAGCTTGTCGCCATTCATCATTTGAATTAGCCTCTTGAAAATTATGTGGTTCATGCACATCAGAGATAGCAATAAAAAAGGCAGCATGTTCAGTTGAGAGATGTTGATATGTAAGATAATTAGACATAGGATGTCTAGCAGCATAGGTGACAGAGTCTTGTAGCTTTGTTGGAGGAGCACGGTGATGAGTTGGATTTTTGTGAGGCTGTGGTAGAGGAGAGTGATTGGTAGAATCAGATTGATTAGCTGAATCACCCTCAGAATCTCCCTCAGAATCTGTGGTAATGGAAATGATAGGAGGGTGTTGTAGAGGAGGCTGAAGAGACTGATTAGCTGAATCATTCTCAAAGTTTGTGATAACTCTTGAATCCGCATGTATATCTGCTGTTGTGGTAGACAAGTTCTTGTTATGGTTGCCATCACCTTTAGAGTCTGCAGAACTGTGTTCAGAGTGTGTATTAACGGGACTGATATTTCCTTCATTAATGGCCATACAGAAACTGTGGAAAAATCATCTGTAGCAACAAGTGAATCTGCAGATGGTGTCAAGTCTGTAGCAACATTTGGTAGAGGAAACAATTCTGCCATGTTATCTTGTTGATTCATGTCTTTAAAGTATATAGAGCTTTCTTCAAATCGGACATCTCTTGATATAAATAATTTTTTTGAAGGAGGATGGTAGCATTTATATCCCTTTTGGGTTGCAGAGTATCCCAAAAAAGCACATTTAGCGGCCCTTGGATCAAGTTTGTCTCGATGTGAGGTTTGTATATGAACAAAACAAGTGCAACCAAACACTCGTAGATGAGATAGATTTGGCGGCTGTTTCTGCAAGACTTCAAAAGGAGATTTAAAGTGTAATATTCGGCTAGGTAGCCGATTGATTAGATATGCAGCAAATAATACTCCATAAGACCAAAATGTTTTAGGAACATGCATGTACATCATTAAGGCTTTAGTTTTTTCTAATAAGTCTTTGTTTTTACGTTCAGCTACCCCATTTTGTTGAGGTGTTCCAACACAGCTGGACTGAAGTAAAATGCCATGAAAAGCTAGATATTGCGTCATATTTTTGGACATGTATTCAGTGCCATTATTAGATCGGAGAATTTTAATTTTCATAGAAAATTAAGTCATGACCAGCATGTGAAAATTCTGAAAGACGTGCACAACTTCACTCTTGGATTTCAGGAGATAAATCCAAGTAACATGAGAAAAATCATCAACAAATGAGACAAAATATTTGTAGCCATCAAAAGATTCAATAATTGGTCCCCAAACATCAGAATGAACAAGATCAAACATCTTATTAGCCTTAGACGATGAAAGCATAAAAGAAAGTCTAGTAGACTTAGATAAATGACATGTATCACATGGAATTTTTTTATATCCAAATTGAGCATTAATTTGGTGAGGATAATGTCTGAGGGATGAGCTAGGTGTTGATGCCACAAATGCTGCTCTTGATGAATTGAAGAAAAAGCTGAAACTTGACAATACTTGTTATTCTGGGGATGACTCGAAAAATAATAAAGCCCCTTGAAAAAGAAACCTTCACCAATCGTCTTCTTGGTGGCGAGGTCCTGAAAGAGAACTTGTTAAGAGTAAAAAATAACATGACAATTTAGAGTTCGAGAGATTTTACCAATGAAAAGTAATTGAAATGGAAAGGAAGGAACATATAGGACTGAAGATTCTATATTATTAGACAGTAATTTAATCTTTCCTTTACCCTTGACAGAAACATTTTTTCCATTAGCAATAGGCACATGAGTTGGAGAGGAAAATCCCTCGAAATCATATAGGTTGGTCATTTTATTAGTTAGATGATCAGTGGCACTTGAATCAATGACCAAAAAATTATGCACAGTACTAGCTATCAAGGCACTTTTAAATGCAGTGAAAATACCTTCCGTGTTTTCTTGCGAAATGTGGGCAGAGTTTGCAAGGAAGCCCGCAAACTTACAAAAGAGTGCCATAGAATCAGAGGCAGATGCTGTCATGGAAGAGTCACCTTTTTCCTTAAGATAGGTAGCGAAGTCATTGAGAAGAGTAGATGGGTTGGTTGAAAACTTTTCAACATTACTGGAAGGAGTTTTGCTGAAGTGAGCAGAGGCAGCAACATGACCTTTATGCTCATAATCCCTTTGAGATCTCTTCTCTTTTTCAAAGTTTGGCTTCAATTATGGATGAAGGATCTAACACCTCCCAATAGAGTGACTAATATTATGGCAATGGTGACACTTCAAATTTGGTTGTTTGCCCTTGTAAGGTCTGTTGTTGTTCATTGATATGTTGACAATATAAACACGAGATTCTGATAAAGAGAGTTTAGAGTCAGAATTCATAACCTTTCTACGAGCTTCTTCTCGTTGAATGGTAGTGCATACAGTAGTGAGGGATGGAAGATCAGGATTCACAAGGACCCCACTGCGAAGATCTTCATAGTCTGAACCAAGACTAGCTAAAAGTTGGGAGCTCTTGTCCTCCTCTTCACGTTTCTGTAATTCTGCAGCATCAACTGTGTGGGGACTATAAAGAGCAAGTTCACTCCACATACCTTTCAAGGTTCCAAGTAATTGAACATAGGTTTTGCTGTCTTGCTGCAGGTTAGCAAAATTCCTATTGATTTGGAAAATACTGGCTGCATTGTTCTGATTTCCATACATCTCTTTCACTGCTTCCCATAGTGCCAAAGAGGATTCTGAGTAGCTGAATATTTCAGCAATTTGATTTTCCATAGAGTTAAGTAACCAGGACAACACAAATTGATCTTTGCATTGCCAAGCTTCATACGCCTCTGAAGAAGAATCAGGAGGTGTAATATGACCATTGATATAGCCAAGTTTGGATCTTCCACCAAGAGCAATTGTCACAGCTCTTGACCAAGGAAGATAGTTAAATTCGTTTAACAATACCGAGCCTAAACGCTGGTTAGGATTTGGCTCTCCTTCCTGCATATTGCAGATTCTAAAATTGCCATCAGCACCATCTATCTTAAACGGGTCTTCCATAACATTACTGTTTTTTAAGCAAACAGCAAGTTATTAAGGACCTGCTCTGATACCATGAAGAAACAAAAGAGAAGAAGATTCTTCTTATTCATATCAATACTGTTACAGTAGCAGAGCTTTATATACAACAGGTTACAATGAAGTAAGGAAAGGTAACAGTGTTCATATCAGACTCTATCACTATTAAATATTATCCTATCAATTGCAGTGCAAAGAAATTGCAGTAGGAATGAGTTCTACAACTTGTGTTGGAGTGAAACTGAAACTCTGTAGGTGGACTTTGCAATCTGTGAAACTCTGTCATCCGAACTGTAGGTGGACTTTGCAATCTATGTTGAAGTGGAAGTCTAATGCTTTTCTTCAATAGTTGCCTTGACTTGTTTTTTTTTTTTTCATTCAATTAAAATTCTTCTAGCATACGATGTAGCGCCGACTATCCATCTAGGTTTACTTGAATCGCTTTTTTGGATTCTTTTTTTATATTTAGTTTTTTTTTCTTTCAATATTTAGTTCATCACCATTGACCTTCCTAATTTGTTTTGGTATTGGTTCCATGGGTGACCTTCCTGATTTGTTTCGGTAATGATTCCATAGGGTTATTACGTTATCCTGCCTCGAATCTTGAGTTTTGTAGGTTAATCATGGTTGGCTGAGGTCGATCCAATATGTCGTCATCTCAATATTTTTTTAAAAAAACAATATGCAGTCCAATATATAATATTTCAGTATTTTAAAAGTTTTTTTTTTTTTTAATCTCGGCATGCATCAAAATTTTTACTTTCTAATATTTTTATATTTTTTTAGAGCTAAAAAAAAATGATCCAACCCTAGCATAGCGCGGGTAAAAAAACCAGTAATAGACTAAAAACGGAACCCAAATTTTTTTCACACAAAATTACAACTTAATCATTGTGAGTTTCGTATCCTTTTCATGCTATTGTTTTCGAGCTATCCTGCCATGAAACGCTGCTCGTATTGTGACAGGAGGCATGCATTTTGGACCAGTTGACTGCGATCCCTTCTCTTAACTTTCATTATTTCGTAACCTAATCTGATCGTCTTCTTCAACCCATTGGTGCCTCGTTTCATTCTCAAAAAAAAGAAAAAGAAAAAGAGAGAGAGAGAGAGAGAGAGAGAGAGAGAGAGAGAGAGAGAGAGAGAAATCTATTTAGCTTAGAGTGCAGAGTACTTTAGAATATACGTTTACCAAGACGTGTGGTCATTAATTACTTCGGACCGCAACAAAACTAGGCTGGCTACGCGAAGGACAATCAAATTAATTTTAATTAAAAGTCAAATTCTAAATATTATTAATAAATCCCCAAGAACTCCATGTTTAATTTACTGTTTTGTTTTTTAATTATTTTTTCCCGATTCTTGGTGCTTTCCTTCTGAAATTCCATGTTAAATTAATATTTTTCAAGTTATAAAAATACCTAAAAACAGCGTTCTCCTAGCAATGTGCTCCATGCATGCAACAATTTCCAATCTTTTTTAACTTTTCTGATTTCTCTTTGGTCAGAAAATTATAGATTAAGGAATGATTTTTTCCAATTAATAAGCAACTTGTCATTTCAAGATATATTCTGTATTATTTGATTATGACATTTTAGGTATATAAATCAGCAAATTGACTTCTTTTCCCCTTCTTATATATGTGGACAAGCAAACTGTCTTGAACTTTCCAAGGAAGTAATATCATACTTGGTTTAAATCCAATTTGGATTAAAGATCAATTGAGACTCAACCAATCAATCTTCTAATCAAGTTCAGGGTTTTAAAAGAATTAACTCGTGGTTAATTCAATCAAAACTCGAATTAATTTTAAAAAAATAATTCAAAACATCAATATTCTAACATAAAAAATTAAAATAATAACATGACTCGAATCTAGAAGGATCATGAGCCGGATTGAGTTTAATTACTATGGGTGGATTTTTTTTTTCTTGCTTTAGCTTAGGTCACCATGATGTTAGCCAAATTTAATTTGGTGTAGATGTGCAGGGATTCTTCTTATGCAATCACCGATTGCCCTCTTTCCCCGATGCCGCATCACATGATCATAACATGGAGTAAGCATTTTATGGTTTTAGATTATTTTTTTTAATTAATATTTTTTTGGTATTTTTAGATTATTTTGATGCGTTAATTTTAACAAT
>Ga0325404_1006674_pt1 | contig 12091 bp, 9 predicted proteins | sample PopdelMetagenome_18_FD_205664 | JGI IMG/M metagenome (GOLD analysis project Ga0325404, IMG submission 205664) | Populus deltoides microbial communities from Bellville, Georgia, United States - Xylem-Control-R1 | ecosystem: Host-associated > Plants > Phyllosphere > Stem > Wood/Secondary xylem... | reverse complement strand
TTTTTTTTTTCTGTTTTCTTTTCTTCTTCTTTTTTATTATTATTTTTTAAAGGATGTCATTTTCCTGAAATCAGCTGGCTTTGCAAGCTTCATCTACCTGCTATGAAATGGTTTAAAGTCATCAACATACATCTCCTATCAGTTCCAAAGGAAATTCATTTCCTATCTCATTAAACATAACTTGCATATAGAAAGAAACAACCACCCGATTACAACTAGAGAACATTCACTCCAAAAAGTGTGCTTACCCCATAGACATACAGGCAAAGTGGTACTTCATGTTCCGAAGAATTGCCTCCCATGTCCGGAGGAGACTCAGAAGTAAGCTCATTATGACCAATCCTTTCATCTGTCAAGTGGAAATCTTCAACCAAAACTTCATCTTTCTTTTCAGCAGATGTTTGAAAGGCAGGTTCACTTTCTTTAGTTTTTTTTACTCCCTGGGAGCTCACTTTGCAAACTTCCACATGTGGGGAACGTCCTTCCACAGAAACAGTGTCAACAAATAAGGCATAGAGGACAGATCAGGGGGTGGGGGGGAATTGTTAGTGGCAGAAAATCAGCATATGTCAATGGCAGGTTCTTGGCAGAAATTGTGCCTGAAAATGGGGAAGTTTTTCCCCCATTTTCAGCTATAAATAGAGAGGTTAAGAGAGAGCAAAGGGAACAGAAAACACACTAAACAAGTAGGAGAAGGAGCTGCCTTCATTGGCAGCAGAAGGAGCTGCAGAATGGCAGCATAACAGCAGCCTCTTGTCTTTGTAGATTTCCTTCAGCAACCTACCTTTAAACTCTCCTTTGTAAATTGTAACAAAATTTTGCCACAATTCTTCTTGAGAATGTCTTGCAGAACTAAAACATAAAATGGTAATTTTTTTGTTTTACTAAATCAGAAGAAAAAAATACCTGAGAGAATAGCATCCACTGTTGCTTCTAAACTGCGATGAACTCGCAACTCAGTCTTTGAAATTATCTCCACCCCACAGCTAAATGTTGAAGGCCCTTTCCTCTCAAGCACTGTCTTCTGGACACCCCTCCGGTTTGCTTCTTCATCCCCTAGGGTCACACTCTGTAAAACTGATTGCATTAGTATAAATGATCAGAGAGGTATCTGTTTGCCGATATTGTTAACATAAATAGCAGCATATAACAGAAACACAGCAAATAATGAGTAACTGAAGGAATAGAAAATCCTTGCATTGATAAAGGTGAGAAAGAACATAATAGAGATGTAGAAGAATAGGATTACACTGCAAGTCCATCACTACTGCTATGATTTAGCAGCAATGTGGAGAGCAGCCATTGCAAATCATGCCCAAGAACCCAAGCATTAAGCAAGAATGAATTCAAAAGAAAAATAAATAAAGGAAACAACATACAGTGAGGAATTGCAACAGTATTCCCTTTACCATTTAATTCCACACAATTATACTGCAGTACAATACTACAAGCTTCCTAAACAGATACATGGGCAAGTTGATCAGCTTTTATATAATAATTTCAGTGGTACTGATTATCCACGAGGACAATGTCACTTCTATTGATACTATCACGTCTTTCTTTCCCTTTATATATTTATCTTTCCTTCTCCTTTGTTTATTGATATGCATCTAGTAATTAAAAGATAGATACAGAAAAAGAAGGGCAGTCTTTTTTTGAAGAAGAAGAAGAAGAAAGAGATGCACACATTCTCAAAATTTCTGCGTTAAAGATTCATGATCCTTGATGAAGTAAAGAAATAATTTGAGTAAAATAAAGAACGGAGAAAATGAAAAACTACACCCTGCAGTGACACTTTTACACCTTAGTGGCAAGGTTATAAACTCTGCCACTTCAATCCCTTGTCTTTACCTTTGTTACTGGTGTCCTAATGCCCTTAATATTTTTTTGACAAGGCATCTATGAGGTTCTAACATTTTGACTGATATGCCATGAAGAAACACATTGATGCAATGTCAATAACACATTACCACTCAAGTGTCACACCTTTAAAGCAGAGAATAAAACAAAATCTCAAGCTGAGTTCAGAACTGTGTTCTGCACATGCACACATTTTCACACCTTTACTTTATTTATCATTAGGAAAAAGAGGAATCCCTTGAAAAATCTTTCATTTAGTGGAAGCAACTTGGATTGTTGAGCAACAAAACTTCTAGAATCTGAACTTTTTAAATGAAAGAAATGTTTTTTTTGTGATCATTAAAAATCAACTGGCTTCTTGAAAGTATTTTTTTAAGAAAATATTCAATCAAAGAACAATAGATGACTATTGAAAATAAGACCAAGTAATACATCTAGATTCATTTTGGTTAAAGCTAGATTAGTTCTTTGAAGAAGAAAAAAAAAGGCCAAACCTCCCAGTCTTTTAGCCCTTTCCATCTTTGGTCTGCATGGAACTTAATCTCTGATCTCTTGGCACAGTGCAAGATGACTTTATCAACTAAAATAGTTGGTATCCACAAAATGTTTTACATTTTGTATTAATAGAAAGATGACACACTAGATCTGAATTTAACTCAAATCACAACAATAAATAAGAATAATCAAATCATATAATTGGAAGCTATCCTCCAAGTAATTTAGCACTTTCCAACTCCAGTGCGAGTGGAATTTAATCTCTAACCTCTTGACACAATGCCAAATATTAAAAGAGCTGGCACCCACAAAATGTTTTTACATTTTGTATTAACAAATAGGAGACGCATTAGATCTAAATTGAACTCAAATCCCAGTGATAAATCTTAAAAATCAAATCATATGATTGCAAGCTGAAGACATACCTATTCAAATACAATAATTGACAAGGATCAAAAAATAAAAAGTAAGGCACTTTTATACCATATGTTGATGCTTTCATTTAAGGGACCAAGCACTTAATCACTAGCTGCAATTTTGTTTGCGAGCTTTTTTGTGTGTGTGTGTGTGTTAGTCAACACATATCATTCATTTTATTTTTTTACTAGTTGGACAATATTTTCTCCTTAATTCAAATTATAGATGTTATGGTAGAAAGTTAGGGACATTAATTCCTAATAATCATCTATGTAAATCAGCCCTTATGTAGGTACAGTAATGCCCTGTAAATCAGCCCTCTAATTGCTGAAAATATATAATGGAGATCTTTAAAAGAGAAAGGACATAGATTTCTTTCAAACTTTTGTGTCTTATTGACATGGTATTAGAGCCACAACTCCAAACTATGGTTCATTCTAGCAAATTTGCTTTCTAGGATCTTGGGATTTTCTTCTTGTCTTGAGCAACACTAGTTCTTCACTTTGTCTTGAAGTTTTATTCTTGTCTTGGGATTTTCTTCTATTTTTCTTTCAGTCATATTGCTTTCGTTTCAGACCTGGTGTTCTTAGATATATTCTTTTCGTCTTTGTGCCCCTCTCGGGTTTACTGGTTACTTTGTGACTTATTCTTGCTAGGTACATCATGTCTTTTAAAAAGTCATATTTTGTTTGTGTTTGTTTTACTTAGAAGAATTACTCTGCTTGAGGGTTACTGAGAAGAATTTCCATCTTCATTTTTCGCTTGTGATGCTGTTAGAATTGATAATCAAGGATGGCACAGGCGCCACCCTAATTCTAATTCTCATGTACTCCGTACTTTATTCAATTCTGATTTGATAGGTAATACCGAGTCCTATTTTATTAACGATATCAGTTTAACTGTGCCAGTTGCAAGCTTGGTAAAAGTAAAGTTTTGGCATTTCTAACTCATACATCTTGGGCATCATGTTGTTTTGATCTTGTTCATAGTGATTTAGGGAATGTCACATGTTGTCTCACATGCTCATTTCAAATACTTTGTAACATTCACATATGATTAGAGTTGTTTCACTTGGGTTTACTTTCTTCAATCTAAGGATGAAGTCGTTGATGTTTTTCAAACTTTTCTTAGGTCTTATTGAGACTCAATTCTCAGCTAGTATCAACATCTTACAATCATATTTTAGGAGCGAATATAGATCTACTAAGTTTCAAGAATTTCTTCAAAGCAAAAGAATGTTCTCACAATGCTCATATCCTTCCACTCCTCAACAAAATGGTGTTGCAGAGAAAACAACCGACAACTGCTTGATGTGGTAAGAACCTTGTTACTTGAATCCTCTGTTCCTTCTCGTTTTTTGGTGACGTTTTTTCCACTACTACTCATTTGATCAATCGACTACCATCTCCTAATCTAAACAATAATTTACCTTTCTATAATTTGTTTAAATATTATCTTGTCTGCTTTAATCTTGGCATATTTGGTTGTATATGTTTCGTGCATCTTCCACCTCATAAATGTACTAAACTTAGTGCACAGTCTGTCAAGTGTATTTTTTTGAATTATGCTATCAATCAAAAGGGTTGTGTGCTATGATATTTATGCTTGTCGCATGTGCGCTCCAGGAATGTAGTTTTCTTTCAAAATCAATATTTCATTCAAATCACGTTAAAGTCTTTTTCTCCTACCTTATCTATTTTACATGATTTTTTTAACTCTCAAGCATTCTCTGGAAATCAGTATATTGACTTGAATCAAAATTGTTTGTATAAGGTTCCTATTTAAAGGAGAATACAAGACATGAAATTAGAAACCAAATCAAATCATATATCATAATTAGAAGTGGCTTTTAATTTATAGGAGTTGACTAATACCACCAAATTTATAGACAACCTCATAAAATCTTCTATTTTACAACAAAACACATCATCACCATGAATCTGGTTCCACTCTAAATTCTTATGCTCCTCCTCAAGATCTTGTTCTGGAACATAACCCTGCCCCAGACTAAGCTATTGATCTAGCTACACCTCTATGTCATACTACTAGACCTTCTAGACCACCTGATTGGTCATCACCGTGAATCTGGTTCCATTCTAAATTCCTATGCTCCTCCTCAAGATCATGTTCTGGCACCTAATCCTACCCCAAACCAAGCTATTGATCCAGCACCTCTCCATCTTGGTCATTGCATTAGATGGATGTGAACACCTTTCTTCATAGGGACCTCAAAGAAAAAGAACTAGATGATAATTCCTTATTGTATGACTACCTCCTCTTCACATGATGTTTGTAAGCTTAAACATTTTTAAATGGGTTAAAGCAAGCATCCCGCACCTGGTTTGAGAAGTTCCATTATACACTGCTTAACTTCTCATTTGAACAAAGTCAATATTATGCTTTGCTCTTCTTCCACAAAGCAGCTACAGGTATTGTTCTTCTCTTAGTTTATATGGTTGATATTATCATGACTGGGACTGACATTCCTTTAATTACAAAGCTTCAAAAGATATTGCATGAATCTTTTCATATGAAAGATATTGGTCATCTTACCTATATTTTGAGCTTGGAGGTACATTCTCTATCCAATGGGATTTTCTTGGACCAACATAAGTATGTCCAAGATCTTATCACCTTGGCTAGTTTGGAGGAGACTAGTTCAGTTGATACTCCTTTGGAGATGAATGTCAAGTATAGAAAGGCTAAAGGGGACCTCCTCTCTAATCCAACTCTTTATCAGAAACTTGTTAAAAGTCTTATCCACCTTGGCTAGTTTGGAGGAGACTAGTTCAGTTGATATTTCTTTGGAGGTGAATGTCAAGTATAGAAAGGCTTAAAGGGACCTCTCTAATCCAACTCTATATCAGAAACTTGTTATGAGTCTTATCCTACTTTACATGCTAACAACATTAGCACTATTCATATTTTAGCCAATCTTGTCTTCAATGAACATACCAAGCACATCAAGGTTGATTGTCACTCAAATTTAGAAGCTTTTGACTGTTAGGTGATCTCCCTTGTATTTCTACTGATTATTAGGTTGCTAATGTCTTTAAGCTATGACTAGTAAACTGTCAACGACATCAATTTTTCATTGGCAAATTGTTGTTGGTTGACTTACAAACATCAATTTAAGGGGAGATGTAAATGGTAGAAAGTTAGAGACATTAATTCCTAATAATCATCCCTATAAATCAGCCTCCTAATTAATATAAATCAGCCCTTATGTAGATAGATTAATGCCTTGTGAATCAACCTCCTAATTGATGCAAATCAACCCTTATTTAAGTAGATCAATGCCTTGTAAATCAACCCTCAAATTGTTGAAAATCAGCCTTATAAAGTACTATATAATGGAGGTCTCTAAAGGAGAAAAGGAGAAAAAACACTAATTTCTTTCAAACTTTGGTGTCTTAATGTAGAGACAAGACCATTTTGTTAAGTTGGGTGTATTGGAGGGAAAGAAAATGGGAAAACCAACGAGAAAGACAAAAGGTGGGAGAGGAAACCAAGAAAGAAACTTGGATCAATATTGCAGCGATCCCTTTCACATACTTCAACAGTATCTAAGAAAACCAAGAAAGACAATTGCCTAGTGATTTAACAAGTTAAGTCAAGTTTTAAGCTTCCAAAACTTGGTTCATCTGTATTGCTACTCGTCTTGAGTTTTATTGAGCCCATGTTGACTTGAGCTTGAGTAGTTTCACATTATATGAGTAAAATTATAAGTTGATCTAGGCAGTAGGTCAATAAGTTAATTAGTTTAACTTGATACAAATGAGGAGTTTAGTATTGAGATCATTCTCAACCATAGATATAGCTGATAGGGTCATTTTTACAGGTCTACCAATAAGGAATCATTTCATCAGGTACGAAAAAATATTGATTATCTCAAAGGTTAGATTAGTTAATTTGATATACCATAACATTTTTATGAAAAACGAGGCAATGATGAAATTTACTTTCATGTTGAACATATCAATGCATGCATCCAAACACCATTATCACAGTAACACCATTGTAGTTCATTTTATTTCAAAAATTTCACAATCAACACCCAATAGCATTAGGGACTATTAGCATATGACAGTTTGCACGCTCCATGTATCACAACATAAAAATTAGAGCCCTTGACATATAGCATAGCAAATACACAAACCAATTACTCATCTTCATTGAAAAAAATAATGTCACCTGTATTCCTCCAACAAGCATCTCCAGAGAAGGATTCATTATCAAATTCTCTATTGTGATTCCATGAGCGGTGGCTACTAGCTGAATCCCACGCTGTGCAATTGTACTTGCAGCCATTGCTTCAAGTTTTGTCCCAATTTCATCTATCACAATCACTTGAGGCATATGATTTTCAACTGCCTCTATTAATACCTAAACATTAGAAACTTGTAAGCATTTTCCCCCGCTGACAATAAAATGACAAAATAACACATCTAGGTCTCTGGATCAGGAAGTAAAAACAATAAAATCATGTTGTGAACAAAAAATGACATGCATTGCTCATTGTAGTGGTACAATGATCATATGCCAATTACTAAACAATAGTGTTATATGCTTCAGAGATTTCATTTCCCAAGGGCATAACATGCGTATATGCTTAATTAATGCTAGTCATGTCACTTTATAATTGAAATATCTATTAATGTCATTAACAACATTTCTTATCAAACTTCAGCTAGTCAACTTTGTTTCATGAAAACATATGCACTGTAGACAGGCCCATAAAGGAGATCACACATTTCCAGCCTATACCTTATGTTGCATATCTAAATCAGGAACTTGCATCCGTCGAGCATTGCCTATTCCAGCATGAGGTATATCACCATCGCCTCCTATCTCATTGGATGTATCAACAATCATCACTCGTTTCTTGTAATCATTTGCAAGCATTCGAGCAATTTCCCTACAAAACTTAGGATTTTAGGTCACCCTAGAGAATGATGGATGCACCAAGAGTAGCAAAACTCCACTATTAGAACAGCCCAGATGCAAACTCGGTACTCAAATCCCTGAGTAAGACTGGTTTACACCACTGTTAAGCATATATTAAATTCAGCAACAAAAATTCTCTCCTGCTACAAAATATAAGCAAAAGATAGCATATCTCAACTTCATCTATTTTCCCACACCCAAGATAATAGATGTCTTCAGAAATGGAACAAAACATTTGCATAGAAATATTTAAGGATGAATAACAAATGCAAAGATGGTCTGAGTCAACAGTAGTGGTGAAATAAGGGGCATTGAGAAATTGAAAAGCATAAGAAACATGAACAAGTTAGCTGGGGGGATTTTAAGAAAGCAAAAACCTATAGAAGAATACTGAATTTTCCAAAACAAAAACTACTATACATTGCTCTAAAAGTAGAGGACCATGGTTCTTTATAACATGGGACTGTGACATAGTTTAAAGCCAAACTAACATGAGACGCCTTTTCTTTTAGGACACAATTCACTAACGAAGTCTCACATCTAAAAGTAGCATGCCCACTTTAATTAGGCAGGCAAGTAGATTCAGGTGAAATAAAATAAGAATCATTATTCTTCTTCTAAATAAAACCTTCAATAATCAAGAGTCAGTAGTTCACTACAGTGCTCAAAACACTCCTCAACCTAATTACAACGTAGGCAATTGCTCATTTCTTTTAATGCATAACAACTCAATGCAGAAAACAATTTAGAACAAAATAGAAGCTTTTGTGTGGAATCATATCATTTCCATAAAAGACAAGAACAGCTAACCTGATAATTGTAGTCTTTCCCACCCCTGGAGGACCAATGAACAAAAGAGAAGCACCATCGTGAACTAAATCTCTCAGCAAACTAGCACTGCCTGGTATTGCCCGACCAACACGACAAGTAAGACCAATGATTTGGCCCTCTCGATTTCTTATGGCACTAATGCGATGCAATGTTTGGCTGATGCCTGCTCGATTATCAATAGCAAAGTCACCAACCTACACTACGCCATTCTAGTAAGCCAAAAGCCTCTATTTACCATTAATGATTAATCAAGAGAAAAAAAAACCAATTATATATTATGGAAGAATGAGGTAGTGATAGCTTAACTAAAATATTGCTATTGAAGATAAAAAAAAATTCAAACCAGGAATTTAAGCAAAATAAAAAAGCAGAGAGGGAAATGCTTGAAAAATGGATCATAAAAATTTTGTGAAGAATCAAGGTCGTTCTCCTTTGGGAACTAAACTCGAAATTATGCTCCTTGAACTTTTGATAAATGGTTCAAGACTTCAAATTTCATCAACTCATTTCTCTTCTCCTAATTCTGAAAATTAAATTTGTCACACTTAATATGTAGAACTTAGAACTTTTTTCTTTTCTTTTCAGTTAGTAAATGTTGGAAATACAGTCAAAGCATCCTTTATTTTTTGTTTACTTTCTCAAAAACAAATGTTGCCAATATTGATAATTTAAGAATTATGAAGAATGGTATACTATTATTCAAATCCTTTAAAGTAGTGACAACAAAGACGATGATGATAAAGAAACTACTAATGAAATAACAAAGACACTAAATCAATCACAATATATTATCAAAATTGAATCACAAACATTATAAAATAGATCTCGTTGAATCCTCAACACAATGTATTCGAGTGGTGAGTAAAAACACGAAAAGAATTTAGAGTATACAAAGAACATGCATTCCATGATGACAAAACGAGCTACCAATAATGTTGTTGTGAAAGAAACACAGAGTGGAGCTGTTGTATCTAGCTCATGTCACGAGGGGTGCAACATTTGAAATATTACAGCCCCACATCAGAAACAGAAGGAAAAGTAATGTTGTACACACCTTAGAAACCTATTATTAACAGCTTAGAGCTCAGCTTTATACACTGGACTTTTGTCTATTTCAAGAGAAAAATTACAAGTTAGTTAGCAGGTGGAAACCACCAGTAGAATCCTGCTAGGTCAACAGCTGAAGAACAGGTCATCAGAAAAAGAAGGAAAAGTGAGCATGTACGTAACTACCTACTTAATCCACTATCGATAACTTGATTTTTAAGTTCTTTCGCCACATGGAAAGGACTATGTTGCACGGCATTGTTAGGCCAATGAGTTACTTGGGCATTGCAATATTACCCTTGTATCTTTTTTTATCTCTAGTTATGTGAAATATATACGAACCTAAGATTTGTCAAGGATAATGCGTGGTAGTAGAAAAGTTTTCAAATTTTTGAGAGTTAAGAATATTGTAGAGATGTGATCTTGCCATCAAGTTGAGATTAATGATGCTCTCCAAAGAAAATAAAATGACTTATATGGTTCAAACCTTGACAGAAAATAAGGTATTTCCACTAATTCATCCTTGAAAACTACTAGAAAAAATAAACAACTAGTCTTTTGAGCCTTACATCTCTTTTCCTCTCAACAAGAGCCTATTATTTATGTATATTGTTGTGTTCTTAGCTATCTCAGTTATTATGATCAAATAGTGGGAACTGGAAAGCATGTCTCACCAAAACAATCTTAGAATCAAACCCAACAACATCGCCAAACAAGTAACTCACCACCAAATGGGGAGTCAATAATTCAAATGTGTGATTAGTACCTCGGTCGCTATCATCTGGTAGTTTAAGGTTCAAGAGCAACTTGTCAATGAATACAATGTCAACAATATAATAAGTAACGACCACGACAATCTACTAGGCTTCAGCATTGCAATATCACTGAAAGCCCTAAAAATTTAAATGACTTTCCTTGCACTCAAAAAGCTGACTTGATTGATACTATCTCAACAGACATAACACTGGAAAATTTTGAGATGTCATAAGTTTACAAAATTGTGATTACAATTTACAAGCACGAAACATTTATCATTCAACTAAAAAATATCCTCTACCCAACATTGAATTAGAAAAACACAACGTCATCCTAAACTAACATAAATTATAAGCGCATTTTATCAAGAACTTAGAAGGCAAGAATAACAAAACAATTCAAAACCTGTGAAGTAGCATGTTGGAGATCCTGAAGAGTGATGGGGCAATCAGATAGAACAAAGTCCCCAGATGGAAATCTCGCTAGTGGCTTCCTACCCAAATCCATAACCACCTCAACCAAGTCAAGAAGCTCCGGGTGTTCACTAACTCTTCTTCTCATTTCTTGGGGTAGTAAGTCCAAAAGGCGACCCAACTCCACCTCAAAACCATCTTCTGGCGAAGGAGAAACTGAAGAATTCGAAATCGAAAGAAACCCACAAAGTTTTTTGGAGAGAAATTGTCCAGGAAGTCGTTGTTTTGGCGAGAAATGAAGGGTTTTGGAGAGTGGATAAGTATGGTGTGGGAGTTCGGTCAAGGGAGGTAGAGGTAGATGGTGTGGGATTTGCAGCAGAGAAAAAGAAAGCATTTGATTTTGGCGGGAATCGAAAAGAAATTGTTTTGGAATATTAAAAAGCAGGGCAGGATTATAGGTTCTGCAGTGGATGGATATCAGATCAGATCAAATTATCAATGGGAGAAAGAGAAGATAAGCCACAGTTTTAATGGGGGTTGGGTGTTTAGGCAATCTATCCATATCCACGGATAGATTATTGGGAGTTTTTTTGTCATATGCTTACGATGGGTATGCTGTGCTGGGGGCGATGCTGATGTTTTTTTTGTTATAAACACAGAGTAAACTTTTATCAAACATTACAATTACATTTATTTACAATTACAATTTTAATTATAATTATAATTATTATAAAATAAACTAAAGAAAATCATCATTAGTTGTTCATTTTACTTTAGAAAAGGGCACAAATGCTGTGAATGCAGTTTTTTTTTAATGTGTTTTTTTAAAAAAATATTTTAAAAAAAAATCTTTCTTGGTAAGAAAGTCATTTACCCTATCAAACTATAACATAAATTATTTTAAAGTCTAAATTTTAATGGTGTATTTTTTTTATTTTTTTCTTTAATATATAGAGATATATTTTACAATTTAATTTTACACTTAATGCCTAACATTTCATTTTTGTCAATTCATTTAATTTAATATAGAAATATACATTACATTTTAAAATTTATACACCAAATATTAATAAAACAAATTAATTCTTATGGTGTTTTTTGAAATCTTTGTCAAATTCTAATGGATAATCACAAACTTGTTATGATATCTATTAATTGATTTTTGTATTTTTTTTAAAGTATGATAAAAATGCAATTTATTTTATTTAAAAACAACAAATGCATGAAAACTCTTAGAATTTGACCTGCACATAAATAAAAACATATTTATTTATATTTTAAAATAAGAAAATTTTTTATTTTTCTGAAATTTTAAAGAAAAGCAA
>Ga0325404_1006671_pt1 | contig 12094 bp, 8 predicted proteins | sample PopdelMetagenome_18_FD_205664 | JGI IMG/M metagenome (GOLD analysis project Ga0325404, IMG submission 205664) | Populus deltoides microbial communities from Bellville, Georgia, United States - Xylem-Control-R1 | ecosystem: Host-associated > Plants > Phyllosphere > Stem > Wood/Secondary xylem... | reverse complement strand
TAAGCAAATTGTGGGTAAATTCAAGAGAAGTTCCTCTTCCATGTCCATGAAGATTAAAAGGATGATGTGTTTAAAAGAGTTCAAAGAAGAATTTCACAGGCAAGTTCCTGGATGGAGTTCAAGCAGCTGTAAATGCAATCCTAACATACCTATTAAGTTAAAAATGGCAGATTTATTGGGCTTTGGGAATTAACAAAACAACAACCATAAAATGAGTGTAGCTAAAATGAAAAGGTTCAGACGGAAAAGGGATTGGACAGGATGGTGGAAAAAGATTCATATTCCCAATAGCATTAAGAATTAGCGTGTTTGATTGAGTGGACATCAGGGCTATTATCATTGTTTGCTGAGAGCTTCCATTAAGATCCCTACCGATAAGAAATGCATCAAATATAGCAGCAAATACACCAATTACCTTTTTGGTTATTTATAATGAGCACAGCTGAAGCACCAGCAGCTTCAGCATTATTTGCTTTGGTTGTGAACTTGCAGTGACCTCGGTGAACCATGATGACATCTCTATCAAGCTAACAAATTGAAAAACATCGACTTTAGTAAATGTCCACAGCAGATCAATGAATTATACAACTATGTTCAAATATCTTGAGCACATATAATATTCCTAAGTATAAACCTTGTGCTTAGGTGCACTACAACAATCTTGAGGGTCTGAAAGTGTAAGGCGAATTTGGTTTGCGTTTTTCTCTTTTGACACAATGGTAGTGCCAAATCTAGCACCCACGCCAACAAATTCAGCATCCTCTTCTCCACCGACCCAAGTTTGAACTTTTACCTAACAAAACCAGCCACTAAGTTAACAGGTAAATAATATGAATTCAATCAGAGTCTAGAGCTAACTAAAGTACAATTGCAGACCCCGTAAAATCTTATGAAGGCAACTTTCCGACAAAACCAGATAACAAACGGTTGGCTCCAATGGAATGACCTAAATCAAAAGAAAGGTTGACATTTCCATCATTAAATGCTTTTCCCAATTATAGCTCATAATATAAGTACATTTGATGTAACCTAAGAAACCCAAAAGAGAGCAGAAAAGAGAGAAAAAGACCAGTACTAAATTATGGTCATAAAAAGGAAAGAAACCATCTTCAAAACTTTACTTTTAAACTTTCCTAAAACATGCAAAACGAATTCAACCCTAGAGGGAAAATCAGGCACCAAATCCAAATACACAGAACCAAAACCTCAACAAGATCACAAATTTACAAACTCCAACTTTTGAGTGATCACATTACTAGCTCCAGATCACACAAAATTGTAAAACAGAAACAAAACAAAAAACATCAAAAACATGTAATCATGTTAAAAAAAAAATATAGTTAACAATAACCAATTAAAAATTTATACAATTTTAAGCTACAACTAAACCATAAAAAATACAAACAAAATACACAAAATCCAAGCAACGAAAAGAGAAAAGAATCAAAACCCGGTTGAGAAACCATCAAAGCAAGAACTGGGTCGATATAAATAATCAGCATTTTAGATGTTACCATTTACCAAAACGAAGTCATTTTCACAGCCAGGCTTCTTGGGAGCTAAGTTATCATCATGGACTATATCTCCTGCTGTAACTGAAGATGGGTGACACACCAGTAAAATCACACCTGTTATAGTGATTATAGAGCACAGTTTTTTAAAATCCATGGATTGATTTTAAGCTATCTTTCTTGGCGTTCTCTTCTTTCCCTACTACATAAATAAAAATTTTGAGCAAGAGAGAGAAACAGAATCTTGTCTAGTTTTGTTCTGTGTTCTGTAGCCGTGGTACGTGCTGTTTTTGGAATTGCGTCCGTAATTATTTTTTTAAATATACTAAAATAATATTTTTTATTTTTAAAATTTTATTTTTAATATTAATAATTAAAAACAATCTAAAAATATAAAAATAATTAATTTAAAATAAAATAAAATCTCAAAAAAATCAAAAATACTTTTTTACCATGAAAATAAACACACTCATAGTAAATAATAAAATAAAAAAAGAATTGAGATCACAGACAAAGATCAAAACTACAATTAATATTCAACAATCATGATTAAAAAGATAATATTATTCTGATTTGTTTTATACAATTAGTAATCATGATACGAAACGCGTTTCATATACAGCCACCTTGGTATTTTTTGCTAAGTAGTAAGCCTAATTTTCCCCTTTTTTTTAATTTTCCACTTCGGTTTTAAATTTTTTGAAAAATAAAAATAAGAAGATTTCATTAATATATTAATAATATCCAGCCGGGGAAAAAATTTTAATTATTATATTAAAACTTCAATACATATTTGATTGATACAAGATTCAAAATTTTCAGAGAAACATTATTATCATATTTCAAATTATAATTAATTTTAAGTTTAATAACGTAAATGAAGTGAGAGAAAAAAATATTATTTCTATTTATTAAAAAAAACATTTTAAAACATAATATTCATTACATTACATAATAGCTCCAAAACATTATTCATTGCTTATTATTTTCTCTACGTGTTAATCTTAAAAAAAATATAAAGTAAATAAATAGTATGAAAGCCCGTTGCTCAAATGAAAATGGTTTAAAATTCAAATTTTTTTATATTTTTAGATTGTTTTAATATATTAATACGAAAAAATAATTTTAAAAAATAAAAAAATATATTATTTTAATATATTATAAATAAAAATATTTTAAAAAACAACTTACTGTTACTCTAATATTCTATTATGAAAAAGGAAGAAGCAGAAATGGCCTGGCTAGTCTTGAATTGTGCCCAATCACTTGGTGACTTGACGTGATTATCAATATTGATGTTAAACCTTTTACTTTCCGGGCCTAAGTGAAGGCAGATTTGATCCATCTTGTCACATAACTCAAGGTTTTGCTTGGCGGAGGAGAATAAAGTATTTGCAGGTTTTTCAAGCTTCGAAAGAAACAGGACACCTCCCTGGTTATTTCCCTTCACCTTCAACAGGCTAGAGAAAGTTGTAGTATTTTGCTGAATTAAGGTGGCACTAATTGATCAAATCCAAATGAAAACGAGATAAAATATTCCTATTGACCGACTATACATAGTTGCAGCATCCATGCAGCCTGTTTTTGAGAGGATGGCATTGAAGAAGAAATCAATCTCAAATATTCCGTTTTCTTGCCTAGTGAGTGTACTTGATGCATTGAAACTTCAGATACCCCCCATCATGGGAAACACAGATACAAAGTAAATTGAAAGAGCATCCCTCATCTCACTTGCGCCCATGTTGAAAACAATATAAATCAAGTATCGAAACTAGGATCTTTGAAAATGTCAAGATAGTTCTCTCTTACATCTGGTAAGGATTGAAACCCGGCAAAAACAATATAGAGATGTTTGGAATCTTGTGATCCATAGTTGAGTGCAATTTTGTTTCCGGCTCATTATTCACCTCGAATGAAAACTATTTTGGGAATTGATAACCATCTTGGTATGACGTTAGTCTACCATCAGCTTTGTAACTAGAATGGTTGAGGAAGTTGTTGGCTATCAACTGTTCTGAGAAAGAGTAGCTTCCCCCTGGAAGCCTGACGGCTCCTCCATTCATGTTCAGACCAGGGGTGCCGCTTTCACGAGCTAGATTTTCCAAGCTGACTTGGGTTGGGATGTTAAAACTACTATTTGCAGCCTGAAGAAATGGAACTGGGAGTCCATTTCCAACAATTGATGACATGGTGCTGTTTTGGTTGAAGTAACTGACGTCTCTGGAACTCATTTGAGCAAAGCTTCTACTTCTTTCTTCTGGCTGCATGCCCTGAAAGTATCCATGATGACTGCTTGAACCAAGTATCAGATTCGATCTTTCTGAACTCATGCCTATTTGATTCCCAGCAAATCTTGGTTGAATAGAGTTCAATGAAGATGTATCAAACCTATGGTTTGCTTCAAGAGGCTTTGTTAACACAGTAGGCAGTGTTAAGTACATTGAAGAAGCTACCTGATTGGAGGAGCCAGTTGGAAACATTGGCTCGACAGTTAATGCCAGCCTTTCTCCTTTGTTCTTCTTGCCTGATGTCATGGATCCAATCGCTTGGGCATAAGCAGATTGATGTTCAGGTGCTTGATGGTGATTATTAGAATCAGTAATTTTTCTGCCTTTTGCAGACCTCTCTAAAGATCCACCATTGCATTGAGCTCTTATGCCCAACACAATACTCTTTGGCTTCTGCACTTGCACATTCTTATCTGAAGGACTAGGTTTAGAATTCATCTTGGCAGATAATGCCATTCTTTCTTCTCTTTCCTTCTCAGTTGTTGTCATGGGTACAATTGCTCGGCTAATATGACTATCCAATGTTAGACTGCAATTACTAGAATCAGTTGATTTATTGGTTTTGCCAAACCCTTCTGTAGACCCACCATTGCAATCTTGAGATCCTCTGCACAAACTGAAGGCATTTCGATGTTGCAGGAAAATGTTCTCCTGAAAATTCTTCTGATGATGCACTTCGGTACTGTTCTCCTGAAAGTTGATTAGGTTCTGCCTGTGGACATTCTCCGCAAACTTATTATGGGGCTGCGCTTGGCCATAGCCCTGAATGTTGTTTTGATGCTGGGCTGGCATGTTCCCGAAAGTGTTTTGGTGCTGAACTTGTGCATTCTCCTCAAAGCTGGTTTGAAGCTGCAATTGAACTTTCTCTCCTCTAAAGCTGCCTCCTCTTGTTTCCAGCTCAGAAACAGTCTCCTCTTCCACCAATTTCTGCATTTCTTTCCTCATCCACTTCAACAAATTCTCTCTTGAAACTTTAAGATCCTCTAATAAAAAGTTCATGTACTTCTTAAGATCATCAAATACAGCCTGTTCATCAGTACTAGGTTTACTTTTCTTACGGCGGACTTCTCTGTGAGGGCCCTTCTTCTTTTCATTAGGAGTTGAATCATTCTTTTTACTCCTCCTTCTTCGGCCATTTTCAGCTTTCCCAGATTTCATTTGGTCTGAAATACCAGGATCACAGTTGCCAATCTGGTGCAATTTACTAGCATCACTAGTTTCATCATTATCAACTGAAATGAAGCTCGAGATCAGTTTGGGTTTTTTTAGAGCTGGTTCGCCACTTGGTTTTGAATCATTGCTTGAAGAATCAGAGTCATCGTCTTTCCTCCTAAACTCCCAGCATTGCTGCAGTTTCAGTTGCTCTGCCATTTTAGAAATGGGGGACATCATGAAAAACCAGAATTTCACTAACTCTGTACCATCAAATAACTTGGAAGATGTTGAATTATCAATGTTATTTTTTCATCCCTTGGAGGATCACAGCACCAATTCCTGCCCACGTAGCATCAAGACTCCATGATTTTTGCAAAAGCTGCTAGACAATCAAACAGCCCACCAAACTTCGACTTCAACTCATTAAGCAGGAACCTGACTACATTGAAACTACTTTAAAGTGAAAACAAGTTTATCAAACAAAGAGCAACCAATAATCAAAGATTAATGAATTCAATGACTTCATGGATTCTCTGTACTTTCGAGATTCTGTAACGAGTGATGTGATGAAGACCTCTAGACACTAACTACAGGCTCAATATCTACAGAAACACAAACCCATGTGTAAAAGAAAGAGCACAATCTTGATCTTTAAAGGAACAAGTACATAGTTTCAAAATCCCCACCTCACTAAGGCCTGAGATGAAAACCAGCAGAAAAGAAATCCAATTCCTGAACCTCAAATACCTTTCAATGAGGCAATAAAGTTCAAATAAAGGCACAAACTTGCATAGCAAACTGCTATTTTATAAAATCCATAATCAGAAAAAAAAATGCAGAATAATGCTTCATTCAGAGTTTCAAAAGAGAGAATAACATAGCATAAGAAAACTTGTGAACACATACTAATCAACTTATAGGATATATCTACCATCTTGTATGCTGGTCTCATAAACCCAAAAAACCAGAACAACGCAGAAAAGAGCTTCAAACAATTCCAAAATACAAACATAATGTACATAAAATCCACAAAAAAGAAAACTGGATTCAAAGTCATTCTCTTTTTCATGATATTGCATACAGAAAGAAAAGAACAGAAAGCAAAAAAGAGCATTAACAAATAAAAAAGATTCGGAATAAAATCATCAGAGCACAAAGTAAAGAGTTTTTCATAGATGGACATAAACTCACCATGTAACAAGCCAAGAAGATGCTTCTCTCTCCCTCTCTCTCTCTGTCAAACATCAACCTCTAAGTCCCATTTCTTTCAGTAGAGCTGTTTTCACTGTGGCATTTATATCTCCACTCTCTCTCTTTAAAAGGCAAGAAAAGATATGTTTTTGTCTGTCTGTGTAGTGTTTCCATCTGTGCAGTGTGAGTGTGTTTTGCTGTTTATGGAAGTGAGTCAGTGAGTTGGGTGGTAAGTAGCAGAGAGAGTTATGGGTGGCATTTTAACCCCTTTTGTTACTTGTGGCTGGCCATTGTAAACTGTCTTGTTGAGAAAGAGATAAATTTGTCTTTCCATGTAAACAGGTTTCGTATCTCGAAGCCTTGTAACTTCCATGCCATAGTACTTACTTCCATCTTATGTTCACGTTACAGCTGTAAAGATTGATGGGATTTATGTATTTATTGATTATTTAAATAATTTGGCAATTATAGAGAAACCCATTTAATGTTTTCACTATATGGTGCGATCATGTTATAAATGGTTTCTGCGGACAAATTTAGAAACGGATAGCATGTTGAATCAAATATGGCTATGGAATGTTGTTTCTCCTCTTACTTTTCTTCAATCTGGAACTTACAAGAGCTGTAATTTGCAAATACTTACAGTTTCAGTATATATAAATAGAATAACATGGCGTAAATAGAGAATCGCCAAACGCATTTGCACCAAGGCATTAACTTTACATTAATATTATTAGAAGCTGTGAGAAATATCGAAGAAAGAAAAGTGAAATTTACCAATATATTTCTATATAGGGATTTTTTATTAATTTTTATAGATCATGGATTTGATTTTCTTTATTTCTTGTATCTGTCTTTTTTTATTCAAGTAAATTCCAAAAAATAACTAGTAAAATATCATTAATTACTTCTTAAATATCATAAAATTTCTTGTGATGAAGATGTGTCGAGCTAGAAATTATCGTTTGGAGCCAGGTTGAAGATGAAAAACAAATATATATTTTTGTCCACAGGGATAATTCAGCCAATTAAACTTGGAATCTCAAAACCTCCAAGGGCGATTATCAGTTGAGGAATTAGAGGGTAATTCTCATAACCCCTTCCCTTTTCCCTTCTATTCTTCTTGACTTTGCATTGCTTGAATAACAGGTTATCGAATCCTATTAGCAAAATGAAATAATTTGAATTTCCATGGAGACAACGATGATTGATGAGTACTAAATACATTTCTTGATACTACTTTAGCAAATAGTCCAATATAAAACAGACGTCTAAAATTAACAACAATCAAATCATTAAGGACACTTAAAAAGTGCACGGCCTTGTTCTGTCAGGATCATCATGGTGGGAAGACAGATCACATGCACTCTACCTCTATCAACCTTCGGGCATATATTCTGATAATTAATCATGAATATAACTTTAGCATTTGTTAATTTTCTGACAGTCACTGTATGACTGATGAGAAAAAAGTTTATTATCGGGATTAAGGAGTCGTGGCATGAAGTGAAGTGAAATTGCTTGGGAGAGACAAGGACCTTATCGTTTTTTTTTCCAGCAAACACTATGACTCGCTACGGTTCTACCATTAAATCTAGTAGCTTCTCACCTTCCCACACTGGCTCAAAAAAGAAGAGGAAACGGGCCATTGAAATGCACCACAATATGATCATATAGGATTCGAAACGTAGACAAAATCAATTTGGTATACTCAAAGGAACATCGAAGAATTCCTCGCGGATGGCATAAAATCAGTACTCTATGTCCACGCAGTCCTGCAATATGCTTACAAAATTGTGCTGATACTTCAGATTCCTATCCAACATGTTTACACCGCAGATTTTAGTTGCACAAAAGATCCGAAAAACCGGCAGGACAAAAAAATTATAGCTTTTACAAACTCATTTAAGGGATTGCACAGTGAAGATCTTACCAGTTACCTAACCCTCTCTGAAGGTTTCATCAAGAATTGCACCGTGGAGATCTTACCAGCCACAAAGCACTCTCTTCCTTTGGACAATTATCGTTAGGAATTGAAGAGATATGCTCTTATACAAGAGGGGAAAAAAAAACAAAACCAAAACTACTGTTCCCTTCATCGCTTTGGATGGGCTCGATAATACCAATTCTCCTCTCTGAAACTAAATCAATGGCTTTCTGGTAACCTGTGGCAGCAGAGGTAAGTTAAAAAAAAAACGCATGAGATATATAAAAATGTTATTATCTTTTTCATATACTTCGAGTTCTGAACAATCACATGTGACAATCAATAAACAAGAGACCAAGAAAAAAAAATTTCTTCTGTTTTGGTTGTTACTCTGCACATGTCGCACAATCACATTGAGTGTTTGAGATCCTAATTGTTTGAATAATCCGTCTGATTACAAGCATTGAAATCAGAAAATATTTTAAGAGATGCAAGTTGGAATGAGACTCCCAAATGAACGCTTCCACATAGGCATGAAAGGAGGAAGAAATGTTGAACCATAAATCTAAATTTCTTTACACAATAGAATGGTACTTCCATGTCCCAGTAATCCACACAGTATCAGCAGCTTGTTATAAACAGGTTAGACAAATTTCACAATTGGTCCTTGACAATATGAGAACAATCAAGATCAAGCTGTGTTCTTATTAGTATGTCAAAATAACAGGGAATTAACTTACCGCCATGGGAATTCACTTGTGTCTATCCCAGCTTGGTGAAGCTCGTCAACATACTGCAATGCTTCCCTGCACTCTTCCCGGTCATCAAAGAATTCTTTTTTGTCACCTTCAATCTGATATGTTTCATGGCCTTTACCAGCAACAACCTGCAGTTTAGAGAATATTCAAGAGACAAAAATCAAATAAAATTACGGTGAGAATAATTTTGAGGAGACAATTCAGTTTTTCATTGAAATATACTGAACCATCTGTCCATAAATCTTCAAAAAGAGTAGTGAAATGGGTATAAACACTTACAACCATATCGCCTTCTTCACCCATGGCAACAGCACAACGGACAGCTACTCGTCTAATGTCATGCAAAAACAGACGATGGCCATTTGGAAGAGGAGGGTAGTAATCATTTTCCCCATGTTTCAAATATTCCTGCATTGACCATCCTACGCCAGCCAACATGTCATCCAATATGTCCACTGATGAAGATGAAACGAGTTAGTAATAACTTTTGCAAAGATGGCATTTTAGTTACGCAGTACAGTTCAACATGCATACATGGATCTTCACCCCTTGGATTGTCAGATGTCAGAATTGTCACGTCACTTTTATCTGTTGCAATTTTTGTCATTATTGGTCTCTTGCCTCTGTCTCTCTCTCCGCCACAACCAATAACTTCACAAAAAGCAAGAAGTTGATCAGGTTAACAATACTTACATTTCTTCATGAAACTCATCACTTCCCAGCTATCCCAACTGACATGGCAACTTTATTGAAGTGAATTGGCAATTTTTCTCTTCCAACAACAATCAGAACCTAATTCTAACTTGTCGAATGTTGGAGAAAATAATAAGATACCATGAACAGATCAGGACTAATGTCAATAGCTGGAGCTTCCAAATCCCAATTACATCTTGAATTCTCAGGATTATGATTATCTTCAGCAGTTTTGGACCTAAACAAAGGATCACTACTAAATCACTGTATTTGCACTGCCAGACTTGGGAGAATTATCCACGAATGGAAGAGAACATTTAGCTATGGCAAGATAGATGGTTGACATAAACTTAAATCAATATATCATCATTAAAGAATTAAGAGAATCAATACGACAAAGCATATTTCTAGCTTGAGAATTTCCTGTGCATATAATACTCAGCCTAGCTTTTATCGCTTCCTTATAGCAAATGGTCCAAGACTTTGTACAAGGAAAAAGACTTTAAAACGCCTTATCCAAGCATAAAGCTAGAATTATCACAAACTTAGAGAAGTAGCACTGAATGCATGATGAAGGTTAGGAGAAAGCAATAGAAACGCACCCGTGATAATTCTTTTAGGCCTAAGCTCCCTTACGGAATCAAGTAGTCTAGATAGGGCGTCAGGTGTATGAGCATAGTCCACAATCACCCCAAATGCCTGCTCCTCGTCAATTAACTCACACCTACCAGGTACTGCATCTATCTCTTCAATCCCTCTAACAATGTCTTCCAATGGTGCACCAACTGCAATCCCAACTGCCACAGCCGCAAGAATATTGTAGATATTGTGCTTCCCAAGCAATCCTGATGAAATCTCCAAAATACCATGGGGTGTATTAACCAAAACTTGTGTCTCAAACAGGGAGAGCTCAAACTTCAAGGGATGAACATCTGCATTTTTATTTTCCATAGCAAAGGTCACAACTGGCACCTCTTGGTTTCCTTGAGCAATAAAGAAAGGTGCATTTGGGTCATCAACGTTAACTACTTTCCTATGCCTTTCTGGATCCACCATCCGAGCAAACAACTTAGCCTTTGCATTCTTATACTCCTCTTCTGTCCCATGAAAATCTAAATGATCCCTCGTCAAATTGGTAAAAACAGCAATATCAAAATCAACTTCATCACACCTCCCTAGAGCCAGTCCCTGGGAAGTAGCCTCCATCACAACAGCTTCAGTTCCATTATGCAGCATCTTAGCCATCAAATTCTGAACCAAAATGGCACCTGGGATTGTGTTAGGTGCCTCCAGTTTATGATCCCCGTGTATATAATATGCCACCGTACTCAACATTCCAGTCCTCAACCCCATTGCCTCATACATCCCTTTAACCAAATTCGCTGTCGTAGTTTTCCCATTCGTCCCAGTTATCCCAATCACAGCCATATTCTTTGAAGGGAACTTATAAAATGCTGCAGCCAATGCAGGCAAAACTGCATTAGTATCCTCCACAATCACCAAAGCCTTACACCCCAAAGTCTCTTCAATATCAACCTCCTTGCTAGCCACAACCGCAACAGCACCTCTCTTATCAGCCTCGCTCAAATATAAATGTCCATCCGTCTTCATCCCCACACGACAAACAAACAAATCACCAGCACTCACCACTCTCGAATCATCCTGTATACCAGTAATCTCCACCTCCAAATCCCCCAAAACCGAAACCGGCACCACTTTGCTTTCATCCAAAAGCTCAGCTAAACTCATCCTAAACTTTGGTTCCACAATATTCACCTTCACTTTCCCGATACTATCAAAATCCAAATCAAAACTCTTTTCATCCAAAGACGCCCCAGCATTGCTTTTTCCACTCTTTTCACCCGCACCCACATCAAACCCACTTGAACCATCTTCATCACTGTCAGTATCGATCACAGTCAACCCTGTTAGTTCATCAATCTCCTCCAAGTCCACCACCTCTTCAGGCTCTAACTCTTCAACACCTTCCATAACATCACTACTTCCTTTAATGTCTTTTGGTTTTAACAGTCCTTGTTTAACAAGTTCTTGTCTTTCCATAACGATAGCCTTATCAATCTCACCAAACAAATCATCACCGTCACTATTTAAGGAATTGGGATTTACCTCGGTATCTGCAATGGCTTTGAGAAACGTTGATTGGTTCTTTTTGAAGTCTTCTTCTTGAGCTTTTCTTGCTCTTGAAGCTTGGATATGAACTTGTTCCCATTTTGATACTCCATGTGCTGTATCTTCTGGTGCTTCAGGTGGGTCATTATCTGCTGTGTTTGGGTAGAATTTTCCATCTGGGCCAATAGCAAATAGCGAGTGTTTTGTGCCGTGGAGAGAAAGAAATGAAGGGGTTTTAGGGAGAGAAGGAAATAAATTGCGGGGTTTGAAGAAGGTTGGTTTTGGAGAGAGCAAGTTTGGGTTTTGAGAGAGAAATGTGTGCGATTGGAGAGTGAATGTGAAGGCCATTGATATGATGAGAGATAAAATGATAGTGGAAGGGGATAAGGGAGGTTTAGTGCTGAAAGGAAAAACGGTGCGCTTTCAGGTGAGAGCGAACAG
>Ga0325404_1006669_pt1 | contig 12094 bp, 4 predicted proteins | sample PopdelMetagenome_18_FD_205664 | JGI IMG/M metagenome (GOLD analysis project Ga0325404, IMG submission 205664) | Populus deltoides microbial communities from Bellville, Georgia, United States - Xylem-Control-R1 | ecosystem: Host-associated > Plants > Phyllosphere > Stem > Wood/Secondary xylem... | reverse complement strand
AAAAAAAAAAACTTTGATGAAAGCAGCATACCCCCGCAGTCAAGACAAACATAATAGCTCGAATTCCGTCAAGGAAATTGAGAATGGGACCAAACCCTAATTCAGCAAGGGTCCCACGAGAACAAAATTGTCAAGATAAAACGAGGAATGGTGGGGCAATACAAGAATGCATGCGAGCTGATTCGCCTCCTAAGAGATGTGATCAGAGAGTATGTGGATTTCCTTGTCATCTTAGAATCCCTACAGACCATAACTCCTCCAGTCCAGTTCAGTAATTCCACTCCACTCCACTGTATGGCAATCAATGGAAGGAATGTTATTTTTGGGTTTCGTTTCGATAGCGAGCTATGAAGGAGGAAACCAAATCTTTTGGGCATATTTTCCACTGCTCCACATATCACATGCTCGATCCCTAGCTTGTTACCATCAACAACAGTTATTGTTTTGACAATGACTTTCAAGCCTTCATGACAAGAAAGAATACCTCCACGAAATTCCTTTCTTTTTCTTTTTCTTTTTCCTTTTCCTTTCCTTTTTTTGTTTTTCTCTTTATTTAATTCTAAAGTAAAAACTAACAAGAGTTGCTTCAACCAGTGGAAAAGAAATTTAAGTCTCGGAGGGATACTGGTTTTTAATTTACAGCCACTGCGGGACACAGTCCAAAACATGCAAGCATAAACTGCTGTGGGGTTTACAATAAATTGTAAGTTGACAACATGGAATGCACGCAGTAAATTATAATTTCCATCTTAATATTGGTTGTCATGAGTTTTATATATATATCACTTCTTGACACGACTCACTATACATTTCTGGACACCATTCACATGTGGATAATTACTCTCGAGAGTTAAATCATAGGAAAAAATCTGTCAACTCAAAGTCTCAATCGATCACACACTTGTATATCAATTGAAAGATTAAAGTAATTGGATTCAAACTATAAATATCTTATTCTCCTAATTGATTCCTTAAGCTCACTTGGTGAGATGAGCTGTGACCCTAAAAGAGTTAGTTGACGTTGGGATCTGTGGCTTTCAGCTGGCCTTGAAGGTTTGCCTTGCCCTAATTCACCCTACTACTAGAGTACTAGCCTGAGTAGCTAAATGGACATGAATAGTATTGAATGTTTCCCGTGTATTAGTATTTAATTTTAGTTAAAGAAAGGAACGGAGAAACAAGTTACAGTACCACCTATTTGTCTAATTGTAATAGAATAAACTAGATTTATAGGCACATATCTTTTTTATCGGTAAAATAAACATATGCCTGCAGTAAAAAAAAAAAATTAAAAAATAGTACTCTACGTATAGGCCGAATCAACAAAAAAAAAAAAAAAAAAAAAACCTAAAAAAACAAGTCAACTTAGGTTATTTCATAAAAACTGTGGTCTAAATTATAGTATTATGATAGATAAACAGAAAGAAAATTCATGAAAATCAAAGTTTAATATCATAAAAACCTCAGCCTTTAAAGTTGAAAAAAAAATTAATAATCGATATAATGTTAAAGAATAAAATAAAATAAAAATTAGAAAATTTGTCAAAGTAAATCCAACAAAAAAAAACAAATAAAAAGACCTAAGACAACCCGGATTATTTTGAAAATTCACAAAAAATTATATAGAAGACATAAAAAAATAGAGCCTAATTATAATTGATATTAATGTTGAGTGATGAAATTGAAAAAATATCATCTTTAAAATGGAAAATAAATAAATCAAGCACAACACGAGTGAATCTTCTAAATTTAGGTTAAGATCTCAAACTTGCAACCCATTAAATTCTTGACTTGGAATGAATAAAAAAATTCAATTCCAACCAATGTTGATTAGCCAAAGTAAATCCAATAAAGAACAACAAATAAAAAGACCCAAGAAAACCTGGATTATTATCAAAATTAGTGAAAAACCCCACAAAATGCAAATAAATAAAAATAACAGAGTCTAGCTCTGATTGAATCTTAAAAAACATGAGCTTCAAGAAAGAAAAAAAATAGAAAAGGTAAATTCAGGCGAACATCCTAAACCTGAGTTAATTTAAAAAACTAGAAACCCATGAAATTACATACTCGAACTCGATCAAGAAGTTCAATTCTTAATTAATCTAACATTAAAAGACAAGATCAGAAAAAATATTAATTTAAAAAATTTATCAAAGAAAAAAAAAGAAAAATAATAATAAAAGAACGAAGATTAAATTTGACAAGGAAAAATACTTAGGGAGAATGAATTTTTTTAAAAAAAATAAATTTAAAAATCTATCTCAAATAATTTTCCCTCCTTGTTTAGGTTCTTTTTTTCTAACTAGTTTGTATGTCCAAGTTATGTTACTATGAGTTTTTAACAAAAAAAAAAATTAAATCTCAGGAAATTCTCTATCATTATTATTAAACCTGAAAATAGTCTTTTGAGTTTTTTTCCATCAAGATAAATTTTTTTAATAACATATCTCTTATTTATTTTAGCAAATGCAATGTCTTTAACTGTAATAATTATTTATCTTAAAACAAAAATATTTTATGATTGTTAAAGCAAATTATAAAAAATATCAAAATAGTATGTTCACATTTTAAGTGTAATTGAAGACTAAAAAAATCATAAATATAATAAATTCATTTTCAAAATCTATTTAAAGATTTTAAGAATAAAAATTTAATTTGAATCGATTTTTAGAAAAATTATTATTAGTATTATTATTTTCATATTAGATACATAACAATTAAAAAAATAATTATTAAAATTCAAATAAAAATTTATAATAATATTTTTTAGAATCATCTCAAAAACTTATAAGAGTATTTAATAAACACGTCCAAGCTGAAAATTAAATGAATTTGTAATTATTTTTTGAGTATCAAAGAAAAAAAAAAAGGGTTGGCCTAACACTTGACCCTGAATTATTATTTTTAATAATAAAAAGTAAATGATATATCATTTATTTTTTAATTTGTTTTTATTTTTTAAAACACACCAGCAATAGATTATCTGCTTAGAAATAATGTCATTGTCGCTTGAATCAACGACCTCGTGGAACGGACTACTCGCATGCTAGCCAATTAAACGACGACAATAAATAGTTATTAAATAATTAAAAGTATATTTAGATGTTTCTCACAATAAAAAAAAAAAAACCTCCAGCTATTTTAACATAACACATCTATCCGCCCCTCTGATTCAGAGTCTGTCACACCAGTGCAGTGTGTAAAGTTTATCCTAGGAGAAGGAGATCTGTGGTACGTGCTTTTTTAATTTTTTTTTAGTTTAAAATAGCTTTTTATATTTTTAAATTATTTTAATATATTAATTTTAAAAAATAAAAATATTATTTTAATTTATTTTCAAATAAAAAACGTTTAAGAAAGCAGGCGTTGCAGAGCAGCCGGCAGCAAGCCACCAACCAGCGGGAACAAACACAGGGCTCGAGAAGGAGGCAGAGATATACAATTATTGGGACTCGCACAAATCATAATTTCATTTTCTCTCTTTTCCACGCCACCTTCTTTCTTCAACTCCAAAAGCTCTTCCTCAAAGCGCGTGGCAGAGAGGAGAGAACCTTCACCTGCAGAAATGTCCCAGCCGTTCTGTCAGCCTGTCTACATAAAAAAAGAAAAGAAATAATAGTGTTGGCTAGTAGAATGTGAGGTAGAATTCTATGGAGTTCTTTTGGTTTTTAACAAGATAAAAAAAAAATAATAATAATGAATATCATATTTCAAAAATAAAAAAAAGCTAATGCATATATATAATCAAATAAATTAAGAATTATATATGTTAATAAATAAAAAAAATTATTAATAATAAAAAAAATAAAACTAAAAAAATTAAAATACAACTATAAATTAAAATATTTAATCTTGCAAAAAACAAATATTTAGATGGTTGTATTTACTAAATTTATTTATTAAAATTATTTTTTATTTAGTTAAACGATAATAAAAATAGATACTCACATTAAATTGATTGAGAAAATAACTCATCAAACCTGTGATTCGAGCTATAGATTCAATTGAATTCAATAATTTTTTTTCTTATAGTGTGAACAATAAATTCACGATATTTTATGAGTGTTTGAACAATGACTATTTAAAAGGAAAAAAACTCACACATTTTAGTGTTTTTTACGATAGACATTTTCAATGAATTGAATTTTGCTGATGTATATATGACATGGCTCAATGCATATTTCACCATCATTCTACCTAGCTAGTTATGTCAAGAATAATTGACATTCTTCTAATTCTACAATTGTATAATTAATTGAACTATAGAAATAAAGTTAGATAACTGAAAAAAAAACACTAAAGAAATTAGCAATGCAAACCACAATGATATTTCTTTATGAACATACGTGAAGGATAATAACATAGGTTTTTAATTTAATATTAAAATATTTTTTAATACATTGCATATGTGAGAGCAAAAACATTACCAAATACCTCGCATCACATTACTAAACATATAAATTTAGATGGAATGTACATCACAAAAAATATATTTGGGCCTAGACTTGAATTATCATTAGTGGAATTACAAGCATGAAATTATCACCTAATACATTAAAAGAATTTGGGGAATCTAATTGTGCATTGACTTTTTTTTTCTTTTCATTTTTAAAATTTTCTTTTCTTTTCAATTACATTTTTTTATGACCTAATTAATTAGATGAAATTAGGATTGGAATTATGGTAAAAATAAAAAATGAAAAGATAAAGCACCAAAAAGTAAAAAACGAAAGAAAATTTATGGCTAACCCCAAATTCATAATAATTTTTTTTGGTATAAAAAATTATTTTTGTTATTTTTTAACCCTAAATTAGAGAGAGGAGATGGAAACTCATAAAAAATGGTAAATGATAGAGAAAGTTGTTGATTGTCACCATTCTAGTAACCAAAATAAACAAGTTTGGTGTCAAAGGGTTCTATTCAATAAGAAAAGTCTGATAATGGTTTTTTGCCTTCATCTTGCCTGAAAAGGGGTGTTTTGAGTCGAGAGAATAATTTATTGATGTTTTCACAATGTTTAATAGGACTTATATGTTAAGACATGATAAAAAGTGGAATATTGAAACCAAAAACATCTTAACTTAATTTTCAGCCATCCATTTATGGCCAGAATCTTGGATGACAGACAATGCGTCGTCTGCCCTTATTTTATTGTTAAAAAATAAAAAGTACAGAAGACATGTCATTTGTCTCTTGTAAAAAAAAAAAAAACAAGGCAAAACACATGGGCGTGCCCTTACAGACCCGAACTCATTTGACCTTTTTCTGTTTGGGCCAGACACTTAGTATGACCTATTTCTTTTTATCTTTTTGCAATTTAAAAAATTATTTAACATGATAATTCACACACTCTTTAATTTTAACATGGTTCTAAAGTAATATTATAGGTTTTCATTCAAATGTTAATAAATATCCTTTTCAACTATTATATAGATAATATGAAAAAAAATAGTACTAACAAATTGCTCATGAATATATTTTATTGGAATCAACAAATTTATTATTATTATTTATTAACATATATAATTTTTAATTTTTTTTATTGAATATTATTTTCAGTTTGTAGTTAAATTATTTTTTATGGTAGAAAAAATATTAACAATGCTCACATCGTTTTCTTTTTTTTTGTGTTGAAATTAACAAAAAATGCTCTATTTCACAACATAGTGTAAGGAATCAAATTAAGTAGTAGGACATAAGAGAATAAATATATAGATTTATAACATTACAAATCAGATTATCACCGATATTCTTATTCAAAATCTACCCTCAATGATCAAGGTTTGCATTCTTAGAGTCGGTTTGATACCTTATTTTTTTTATTACTCTATTTTTAAAAAAGTATTAAAATATTTCATTGTGATTTTAAAAATTAGATATTAAATTGTAAGAATGAAGAGTGATTTTTTAAAAATAATTTAAAAGTATATTAGTTTTCACTTTAAAAAATATGGGAAGTGGTGTTTTTTAAGATGGAAAGCTATGCATTTTATTTTTTTAAAATATGAAATTTAAATATTGGAAATTAACTAAATTCAATCGTTTTTGTATTATACATAGTAATTAAATAATGTTTAATTACATAGTTAATACCCTTGAATAATTTAAAACTAATTAATCTCATTTATTTTATTTTGAATATATTAGATCCCATCTCGTATGGATCTTAATTAAATTATTTAGTAATTTTGCTTACTAAAAATATTATGCAATATTTTGATTGTTGTTTTTTTTATATACTTGTTAAGTTTTTTATTTATTATATTTGTTAATTGAGGATTTAATTAGATTGTTTAGAGCAATGAATATAAAGAATAATTAAAGTAGGTGACGCAGACAGAAACACAACAAGACAATAGCAAGCACATAAAAACAAAAGATGAATTCAAACAACCATAAACTCTTATTTTGTTTCTGAAATAGAGACATGACCAAGTCTGCGAGGTTTACAATGCCTTTTATTAGCTAGAAACACTGACTTAGACTAAAAAACAAAATCAAGATCCTAACAAAATAATAATAATAATAATATAAAATCTGAAAATCAATAATAATTCAAAAAAAAAACTAGAAAAATAAGCAAAATTAGTCCAAACAACAACTTTTGTATCTAATTTAGAATGATCTAACAATCTAATCAGCGATGCAATGACTATTAATAAAAAAATAACCTGTAAAATCTCTTGTATAAACATGTGTCTGATCCAATAATTAAATTTTATGTTATAATAATTTTAAGTAGTTACCTTGATCTAACATGATTGAATCTTTTGTTGATCTAATAATTAAACTTGTATTATTGGTCTATAAAAACATATAATAGACTTCTTACATATATGTTTTATTTAGAACTCACAAGCTTGACTACATCAACATGTGATTAAGTAATAAAATGGTGCAATTATATATAGCTAGCATTTATATTTCTTTGAAAACATTACTAAAAAAACATCATAAAGTTAGCTAGAGTGTGTCAATATTTGTATACCAATTTTTCATAAATTGTATTTTATATCTTATTGGTTATATAATTAATTTCAATTTATATTTTATATCTTAATTACATTTATTGTCATTAGTTGCCGATAAAAAAATGTTAAAAATATCATACATTTGCCAACCCAATTTGCCGAAGTCAGCTGCAAATTCAAAGGTATCTCTTGCCACCTTCTGTAGTCATGCAGTGTACCATCAACATGCACAAATCTGCAGGTTCAGCTATCAACATGAATTGGCCAACCGCTGAGAAGCAAATTGAACAAACCACACTCAAGTTTCCATTGAGAATAGCAACAGGCGCGATGACTACTTTGTTATATCCCACGCCCGAAAAGTCTTATCCTGATTCCCCGGGGCAAAAACACGTCCATATGGGCGCCATGCTGATGCAAGAGAATAATGTAGGTGACTTCCTCAGTGGAAACAGTGCAACAACATTGACATGATTATATATGATTTAAGAATGGCAACAATATATGGTGTCTCAATTGATACCTAGAATTACAAAAATCCAGTCTAGAGAAACCATTGCCAAACCCTTGAATGTATCACATAGAAGGCAGGGATAATTGCTTCCAAATTGCCATCTTCAGAAACTTGTACTGCGATTTACACATTGCAAGATGATACGGCCATTGAGCTTGCCGGATGAGTTTCCTCTGGCCATGTTGCAGAGCCCTCAGGCAAAGAGAAAGAGATTATCAGGGGAAGAAAATGGTAATTTGCATTGTGAACTCTCAACCAACTCGGATAGCAGCAACACGCTTTTTTCACTACAATGCCGCCCATGTCGAACCAATCTGCTTCCCCTTCCCAGGACATTATGAGAAGTTGGATTTGGCTGGGTGTATTTTAGTATACAGTGGAGAAATTAAGAGTTGAATGCAATGCCTCGGTTAGGAAATTTTCATTATGTCTGTATTTGTATTGTTCGATAAAATGTAAGAGAGAGGAGTTGTTATCCAATTACAAGGATATTGTGATGGTTGTTAATATACAAGGATACTTTGATCACTTTTATTTTTCTATAAATCTATGTTGATTGAAGATCGAAAATGTTAAATGTAATTTATGAAAACTTATAATAAACAAAATATTCCAACAAGGGACATTTTTAATAATTTTTTCTTTTTTTTTTCTTGTTCAAAGTTATTATAATTTACTTTGATCATTGTGGTTTCAAGAATTTTTAATGGAAAAGTTATTTAAATTTAAAATTTATACGAGTTCATCATCATTTCAAGTGAGTTTATCATTATTGGTTGCGAAGAACTAGTTTTTTTAAGACATTTTTTTTTTTATAATCAAGAAATTCTTTAATATGAACTACTTATTTAAAACTTAATTATAAGAGATTTTATGTCTAGAACAAGTTAAAAAAAAGAACACTTGTATTATTAAAACATAATAATTTTTGGTCTAATCTCAATGCTTGATGTTAATTATTCGAGTCGAATCTTTAAACTTGAAAAGCAATAAAACCGAGCATTGAATCTCTAGAACAGGAGCTATTTGTTAAACTCAATGCTCCATTAATTACTTTACCTAATATTCACAACATCTTGTGACAAATTTATACCTTAGCTCATATATATTCAACAAAATATACGTTTTTAGAATAAAGTAAAATGCATAATTAGAAAAATATTATTGTGCATTGGTATAACAATTAAAAAATAACTTCTCTCAAGTATTTTTTGGAGCATTGAGCAGAAGATCACCCTGAACACACACACACATTCATAATGAAACTCGAAACATATGGAGCTAGCGTACGTATGGTGCTCGTCAAAGCCTCAACGAGTGTGCTTTTTAGCATTCCTATTTTCATATAAAATGTCGATTTTACTAAGAAGAGCAAGAATTAAACTATAGGGTCTAGAAATAGTTTGCCTAATCAGAGGGAGTGAGCTCCCATCAGGATAGGACTAGATAGCGACAAGCTCTCTAAATGATGTTAGGGTTATGGTTTTGGAAACAACATTGTTCAATTTTTAAAATTCCCAGAAGCATACAAGTTTTGTATTTTCGTTTTTTTTTTTCTTTAAAGAAGAAGAGATATAAAACTAAACCAAACGATTCCTTAAACTAATATGCTTGATGATCAGAACATATCCACGGGAAAAAAGAACCAAACTCCTCCATAATAATTAATTAACTTGAATTTCTGATGTTCATCGATCAGAATGATGTGGACAAAATGCTAGCTTTACCTCTATTCTCACTCATGATTTTGTTTTAAATGGTTATGTTACAGCTTGATCTTGGGGCAAAGGCTCATACCGAAAGCAATAATTCACTTTAGAACACGTGATTAAGATTTTATAAAGAGAAAAAAGAAAAGTAGGCAATAACATGGAGATTGAATAAAGAACTGCGAGCGTCCCTTGACCTCCTAAAGAATTCGGCTCTAACATTGAGGGAATTTTCGAGATCAAACCAGCACAGAAAATAATAAATTTTCGAGTTGGGAAGAGATTTTGTGGCGAGAGAGGCCAGTTAATAGAGATGCTTAGATCAGAAGAAAGTGGGGGTCCTACATAGCAGATTGTAGGCCCCACTCTATGTGATCGGCTTACGTACGTGTGGACAAATATGTCAATGGCTACTTCTTCCTCGCTAGTTCCCTTCTCAAATAAAGGCGAGGTGGTATTTCCGCTGTTTTTTTGTTTTTTTGTTTTAAAAAAAATATTTTGCAATTGGTATAATTGTTCTACTTGTAAAAATTATTAAGTTTTAAACGGTTCTTTTTAACTAAAACAATTTACAACGCTTGCAACCTTTTTTTTTTTTAATGTATTCAATAATTCCTATAGTTGGTTTTATTCAACATTTTTTTATTTCTATGTATATATATATAATCAAGTTTTTTTTTTTTAGCAAATGTCCTTAAGAATTAATTTCGTTGTAGTGACATGCATTTAATTATAGATGAAAGGAACGCACTTGATTTTCTTTCTTATAAGTTAAAATAAGATGTTTTTTTTATTTTTTTTTTATTAACATGGGTGTTCAGGTCAGTTTGCGTGTATCTCGACTAATTTCACGGGCCCTGAAGTTAACAACTATGTAAGCCTCCAGTGGCCATCATATTAACAATTACAAGACTCGAACCTGAGACCACAGTGGAGCAAACCCCTTAGTCCCAAACTCTTACCACTAGACCTTTTTATATACTAAAACTAAATTATCTTGGATATGAGATAAACTATCTAGGGACATTGAAAAAGAAATTATATATATATGAGTTGTGTGGTTTTATTTTTCTCATCAAATTAATTAAATCTTTGAGGTGTTAATTAACACCTCAAAGATTGATTTTTGTTCTTTAAAATTTTTGATTCATTAGTGGTTAGTGGATTCCGATCACCAACTTGACTCAGTACAATAACTCGAATTAATTAGAGCAATTAGTTTGGTCGTTAGATTTTAACTTAAAACCAAAGTAATATATCGTGTTTTTTTCTCTTCCCCTCAATTTTCTCAAGTTTCCTTTTCATGGATTAAGAGAGTCCTTAAATCCACTTCTCTTTGATTTCCGACCATCTACCATTAGTTAATTACCGGTTAGGATTAATATTATGATCAAACCTCCTATGTATTCCTTTTTATGTCCTAAGATGGAGCATGTGGCTTGCTCTTGTGCTGTATGGTTGATACATAGAATAGAATGTGATGATTACTCTTTTTAATTTTTTTTAATTTGTTGTTAAAATATATTTTTGAATAGATTGAAACTAGTTATTCCCATTCACTCGATCATTACAGTTTCGACCAAATTTGTTTTTAGTATAAAAAATAATATCTAAATTATCAAAAATATATTTTTATATCATTAAACTTGGTATAATAGTTCAAACTTGAAAACTCTCAATCTAATTTTTTGCTTAGCTTGGATTTTAAATTAAATCATGTAAAAACTTTCTCGATGTGATCTTGTTAACTAGGTAAGTTCAAAGAAAAAAATCACATGAAAAAAAAACAAGTCAAGTTAACTTTAGTTAAATTGTTAAACTCACTACCCAAGTTACGAACTTCACTGGATTAAATTAATTATTTTTTTTTATTTTTTTACATGATAAAAAATTTAAAAAAACAATTTACCATTAACATAATACTTGAAGACAAAATTTAATAAAAACCCTACAATAAAAAAAATAGTTGGAAAAAAAAACAAAAGATAAAAAAAGGCCAAACACCACCCTCCCCTCAAGAAAAAAGGAAAAAAGAAAAAAAAAGGAGTTATGGGCGTGTTACAACAAAGCAAAAACATGTGGGCTTGAAAAATGCACATCACTTATAATTTTTTTTGAAAAAAAAAATTCATTAACGACATCCTATTTGTTTAAAAAAATTAATATTTTAACTTAATTAATACTTTTTTAGATTAAGACAGGTGCGCTGGATACAACTTAAAATCAAGTTATTATCTAAAACGATTAAAAAATATATTAATCTGATTTATTGTTATATAAGCAGTTGAATTGACACTATATGTTTTATTTTTCCTGTTAATTTTTTTTAAGAAAAATTAAAAATTCATTTGTTTTAATCTTGATTTAATATACTATTTAAAACATAATAAATCCGTTAAATAATCATCTGAAAACATAAATCCAGAACACGATGCCAAATCTCGAAGTTATAATTACTCATATTTGATTGTTACATGATAGGGGAGATCATGAAGTGGTGTAATTTTAGTCGAGGAAATCCATTGTTGAGAATGATGCGTATCCGCCACAAAACTTTTTTCCAACAGAGAGTGCTGCCATTCATGGACATGAGAAGACAGGAGGGGTCCTTGAAGGAGTTAGTCAACTCCCATTTGTTCTTTAGTACCTTAGCAAGTGCACATTATTTAAGAAACCCTACAAAACAACAAGCTCCAAAAATCGAACTTGTTGATACCATATGGTAGTTTTATAGCCATGATAATCTTTTAATATACTTGAAATTGAATCAAATCAGAAAAGAAAATTGAAAAGGTACGAGTAGGTGGCGCTGTGTCCCCCTGGACTCCAGCCACAAGACATGCAACACATGATTATTGTTTCTCAGAATTCATGAATGCTGCTGCTGCTGCTGCTG
>Ga0325404_1006668_pt1 | contig 12096 bp, 9 predicted proteins | sample PopdelMetagenome_18_FD_205664 | JGI IMG/M metagenome (GOLD analysis project Ga0325404, IMG submission 205664) | Populus deltoides microbial communities from Bellville, Georgia, United States - Xylem-Control-R1 | ecosystem: Host-associated > Plants > Phyllosphere > Stem > Wood/Secondary xylem... | reverse complement strand
CAAGATGCAGGAGAAGGGGAGAAGCAGCTCTCAGCTGCTTTTGGCAAACATGTGGTTTTAACATAAATTATATGGGTCCCACACAATCAATAAATTAAATTTTAACATTACCAAACATGTTTGTATGGTTTATTTTAAAAGCTAAAGCTGCCGTGTAAATAAATGTCCTTTAAATTATTATATGATTTCATACCAAACAGGTGTTCTCATAAAATTGTATCAATCCCTTTATAAATTGCGTGTTTTTTAAAAATTTAATTTTTTTCGTTAAAAATTATTTTTTAAATATTTTTAAATAATTTTAATATACTAAAATTAAAAATAATTATTTTTAAATATATTATTTTGATATATTTTAAAATAAAAAATATTTTAAAAAATAATAATTGTAATAATATCAAACACTTTAAATGACCAAGCTCCTGCAAAGTGACAATGACAAGATCAACAAATTGAGATTTATAACTTCCTTAGAGCTAAATTTCATGATCTACCTTCAAGTAAATTGGATAAATAAATTTAATTTTGTTGCAAAAAATCCATTAAAAAAACCTAGATTGAGTGATTTGAAATGCGTAGTCAAAGAAGTGTAAATTATAAAACTTTAGTCCTTTTTTATGATTTTGTAAACTAGTCCCACTAGTTCTAAAAATTGTATATTAATCCCTTGAACAAAGTTGACTATTAATTTTTTTTTGAGTTTTCAAATTACCTTCTTTTTTTTTTTATTGAAATGGAGGATATTTTGGGGAAAAAATAAATTGTTATGAAAACAAAAGGTAAGTTAAAAGAAATTATAAAAATATTAAAACTCATTATTAAATTGTTTTTTTTGTCAATTTAAGTATTTTATTGTGTGATTATTTGTCAATTAGTTAAATCGATCACAGCCGGTTACGGGATTGATCAGGAGGTGTGAAAACGTTTGAAGGTGCTTCACGGGGTTACATTGTTAAAGGGAAAGTTATTGCCCAATCTCTCACCACGGCGCGTGGATACACTCTCGACTTTTGTTTTTGTTTTTCTCCCTTTATTGAACCTTTTTCGTTCTTCTTCCATGTTATAATTCTTTTCTTCTCAATTATATTCCTGGTTTGGAGCTTTTAGCTTTGCTAGACATATTAATTCATATGTATATTTTTTACGAATAATAATAATAATATCTGATTCAATAAGTATTGCTAAGAATTAGGGATAATAATATTACTTATCAAGTAAATATCCAGGTTATGGTTCACTTGATCTATAACTCGACCTAATTTTAATTTTTTAAATAATTTTTTAAGTTTAGATTTTATTTTTTAAAATTAATTAAGAAAATAGACGAGTTAATAGTTATTTGTAAAGTGAATATAATCATCAAACTATTCTTATCCAGCCGGATTAAAGACAAGGAACAAATAATAGATTTAGATATTTTGGTTGCTGTGTATATACCGCAGCATAGGAGGTATCCATGCACTTAGAGCAGCGCGTGTAATGTCTCCTGATAGCATAAAATGCCATTGCATCATGTTGTTGGATGCTCTATTATGTTCTTTTTTCTTCTGATACGACGCATGTTAATGGATATTAGTTTCGTTAGTCAATATATTTTTTTCTTTTCTCTTTTCTATCTAAAAAGTACAAGCTGATTCTTTTTGTTTTTGATATTTCAAATTTAGTTTTTATTTTTTATTTTTTATCCTTGACCTTTTCATTAAGTTTTTATTTATTTTCAATTTAACTCTCAATTTTAATTTATCATATTTAATATTTTTAATTTAGTCATTTTTCTTTTAATTTCTAATTTTTTTCTTGGCTATTCTAGCAAATATCACTGATGGCTATCATACACATACAATACTAGAGTGGTATGTGAAAATGCATAATTTTCTCACAATCTATTATAATTATATGTGAAATGAAAGTTAATAGAAAAATCATATTGGAAAATATTTTTTCTAATATATGATTTTTTTATGTACCGTAAAAACTCTATTTCAAGATACAATTCAAACGTAATCCTGATTAAGTATAGAATTATAACAAATTAAGCTAGAATTAGCCTTTACATCTATTTCATTAGCTATTAATAATTTACCAATAATACGTTTGAACTTTGTGGTTACTAATATGATAGCTATTAACGGCTTACATGGTCATTAACTTTATAGCCTGTGGAATTAGTCAAGGCACGCGCAAGCTGACCCGGATATTCACATTAATAAATAAATAAAATAATAATTTACCAATAGGACTATACTAAATATCACAGCATGAAATCTAAAAATAAGTTAAGATTCTAGTTAATCTGCAATGTATTTTAACAAAAAAAAATCCAAATTATATGTCAAAAAAAATAAGAAATTTAATGAAATATATTATAAACTCAGCATCCACCCCAAATAACTAAATATCTATAATTAATCCAATAAAAAAAGACATTATTACACAATTTAACTGTGATGATTCCTCTAAAAATTATACTTGTGAAAACACCTTAAAAAAATATTTTCTTATTGCTCTTGAGATTTTATAATAATCTAGAAATATTTCTTAAGGCTATTTAATATTTTTGCCTCAGTCTTGTTACTAAACCCAGATCAAAACATAAAAAAAAAAACCGAAGTGTGTGAGCAGAACATGCCTAAAAGGAGAGTGGGCAATGAGTGTTGGAAAAAATAAAAAAAGATAATAATAAAACCATGGTTAAACTATTTATGAGTGTGTGCTTGCTAGCAGCCAGTGGAGTCTAGTTTGGGTTTTGACTATGCCGTCCCTCTCTCTACCCAGCTATTTGCTAGTTGTTGTCTTAGTTTTGTTATGATTTGGTTATCAACAGTTCCATAGCCGCAGACAGCAGGCTTTGGACCCTTTGTTTATGCACTTTGACTTACTGATCTCTTTATTTCACCATCATTTCTTTCTCCTTGGCTCTTTCTTGTTGTATCTGTATTTACTTGAAGAAACAAAGCACAAGTCATAATTTTTTTTCTATATTGTCTCTCACAGATCTCTACCTATGTAACTGGTAAGTTTGTCTTCCTGTTTTGCTTTGAATTAGATGCAAATTTAATGTATCTTTTTAGGTCTGCGTGCTTCTGGAGTAAAGATTGATGCTTTTTCTTGATTGTGGTTTTGGGTTGCTTTTGTTTTCATCAGTACATAAGTTAATTTGACTGTGTCATCATTTTTTTTGGTGTTCTTGAGTTTTTACTAATCTTTTTTTTTATAATTTTTTTTGAACTGGGTTGTTTTGTTCTTTTTTATTTTGATAGTATTAGCCCTTTTGATTTGATGTTGATCAGGTTGCTTTTTTTTTCTTCCGGATTTGTAAGTTGGACTTCATGAGCGTGTTGTTTTCTTGATTTACAGTTTTGGTGGGGTTGGTGTTGATGGATTGGAACTTCAGCGGTGATAGTAACTGGTATTGTGGTGATTTTGATGTAACAAGGGACTACATTTTCAGCTTCAAAGTCATTTAGATCAATTCTGTGGTGAACTTATAAGGGGGGCTCATGATTTGCTTCCAATCACTTCATTTTTGACCTCCGTAGTGTAATTTGATAAAAGGGTTTTCCTAATTCTTGTTAACAACAAGCTTTTACCCTTTGTATGGAACTTTGGAACGATAATTGAATAAATTTGGCGATCATCACAATGGGGGGGCTTTGCTCGAGGAGCTCGACTGTAGATAATGCTCCCAGTGGAGGCTTTCTGCAGTTGAATGGTCATTTTAGTCATGGGTCTGGTTTGGTTTTTCAGACTCGTGAATTGAAAATAGATAGCAATACAAATCCATCTCTAGTTGGGGAGAACAACGTGGCTAATAAGCAGCTAAGAGAACCCTTTTCATTTCCGGAGGTGGATGTGGTTCAATATGGGATGAATCCAGATGACATCGATGATGGGATTCCTCGCTTGTCAAGGGCTCTTTCCAATAAATCCAGATCAACCAAGTCCACGCCAGTAGCTGTTGCAAAGGTTAGCCTAATTTGTGTGTTGTTTACTTGTTGTCTAATTATTGTCAATTCCTTCTCTTCAGCTTGCTGTTTCCTATGTTATATTTTCAGCTGAAACTTTGATTGTAGCACGTAATTAAAGTCGCAATATAAAGTGTATACTTGACATGCGTTCCTGGAAGTTAAACTTGTTACCTATGACATTTGGAGAGCAGATTATACTGCTGAAATGAGGCCATTGCCATGTCTCTGAAGATTGGATTCATTAGAATAAAGATAAATGAAAGCTACAACCACATCACATAATATGTAAAACTAGTATTCATGAAATTCTGAAAATTGTCTGTCGATTCTCATAACTACTTCTGGTCTCAAATTTTGAACGCAATGGTCTGGCAGCAAATTGAACAAGCATTTCACTTTTATCCGTGACCATTAATCTCCTTTATCATGATTAGTTTAGAAATTTAAATCCCATTGGACTTTTGGACATTGTTTTGATGTTTTTAGAAAGAGTATTAATTTGTGATTATTGGCTGTGAGAGACAAAGATTGAAGTCTAAAGCCTTTTTCTCTAGCATATATATTTTACACAGGTCTCATCTATCTGTATTATTTTGCATCTTCTGTTTTACCTTTGAAGAGTAAAATTTCTAGTTGATTTATGTATGGCTTCTTTATTAGCTGAGAGGCTTGAGTCAAGGGGATCTGCTGCCTCCTTTTTATTTTTCTTTTTGTTGATGAAAAAATCATGTAGAATGTTTCAGATATAGGGGGGAACCTGTCACAGGGTTAAGACTTAAGTCTGAAGTTATGCTGATTTCACATTTATTATTCGTGAACAATTGCACTGCTAAGTTGATATATGTGATGATGTTTCCTAGCTTTGGGGCATTTGTATGATATAGGGTTAATTTAAGGAAGAGTGCGTTCTTCCACTGGATGAGTTTTAAGTTTCATAATGAAGATATTATCTTCTACTTCGGATATCAAGTAAGATCATATTTTGCATCTTTATTTGAGAACCCGTGGTCCTCCCTTATCTTCTACTTTGGATATCAAGTAAGATCATATCTTGCATCTTTATCTGAGAACCTGTGTTCCTCCCTTGAGGAGGTCGCATGGGATTCCTTCATGCAAAGAAAAGGAAAGGCTGGGCAGTAATCAAAATTTCATTGCTCATTTGGGGGGGGGGTGTTAAAGGGTGGAAGGGCATTGCTATTTGATTAAGAGTACTCTCTGTTTACCAACTTTGTCTACGAAAAGGACTTGAGAGATTGTGGAGTGGATTTGCGCAGAATGGAATGTCATGGATGATCAATTGTAACTTGGGGAAAAGGGTACATCTCTTGACTCAAGCTGATTGGTAGGGTTTGAGAAGGTTGCACATTTTTGACGGAGCCTTACCAAAATTGTTGCGCAGGGAAAGCAATTGAAAGTCGTTGATAGCTATGCAGTGTTGAGCCAGGAGACAGGCCGGGTTGGGTCCCCTGCTTTGGAAATAATGTTGGGTTTCACTTCTGTAGAAGCATCAGGAGTGGGTAAAATAAGTTTGCTAAACATGCCATTTTTAAGGAAAAGGACAGTAGCTTCTATTTGACCTTGGTGCATCATGCTGGTGGAGCCTTTAAAGGCAGGATCGTTTTTTGGTGTATTACAATGGAGCACGTGGTAGAAACTATTATATTTTGTCAGGGATGGGTGAATACCAATGCTTTGCCTCAAATTAGTAGTTTTGGCTATTTGGATCCTTTGTCTATATCAATGTGTTCTGTTTAGGGCTAAAATTTTAACGAGTTGTTGTAACCTATAATCCCTTTTCTTTACTGCGATGAGAGTTCAATTTTTCTTGACATGTGAAATTGGAGTCGGCAAAGGAGCTTTTAATTGTCTCCATGTGTTGAGGGTGGATATAGTGTGTTAGAGATCTACTAGGAAGAAGCATCATAATGAGAAGTTTCCAAGGTATGAGGTGACTGAATAGAGCATTCTTATAGAATAGTGCATATTTCTCGAGAGAATTGTGACAAAGTGCAAGTGGAAGTGGAAGAAATTGATTCTTAGCTGGTTTCATTTGTGCAAGAGAGATGGAATAATGGACTATCCTTTGCCTCATTGATTCGAAGGCAAGATTCCATGTATTGACTTGCATGTATTTTTGTTCTCTTATAGTGGCAAAACTTCCTAATATGCTGCCAGATTCGTGGAGCAGTTGGAGAGGAATTTTAAGCACTGAAGTAGTAGTATTCAGAGGATTATAATATCGCTTCTATCTGGAGCTTGAAGGAGGAGATGAATTGTTAGTGGCACACATACTTATTGGGATCATGTCTAGTTTATTATCGAGTCTCTTATCTCACTTCTCTAGTTCTAGTTATCCAATTCTGTCTGCTTAAACACTAATGTTCTTTTCTTTCCCCTTACATGCTTTTTTTTTTTAAATGCAATTCTCACATAAAGTCTGTTTTCTTTGCTGTGTTCTTAAAGTCTATTCGATCAAGAATTAAAGAAAAAAAGGAGTGACATCTTCATCATCTGTAGTTTTATTAAATATTTCAAGTTTTCATCAATTCATTCTTAAGTTGGAGAGGACATGTTTTTTAATTGATTAGTTGACTGCCTCTATATCACATTATTGTGATTATTTGGACATTTAGGTTTTCTTGGATTGGAGAACTTTGTGTACACACAACTAAACTTGGACATGTTTAAATAACTCAAGTAGGAGGTGGAGGATACAGAATGGAAGAGAAGAAAGAAAAAGTGATTTGCTGATGTCATCTAAAAGACTTATTAGTGCTCTAGACTAGATTTTTTAGTTAGGCAAGTGCACATTTCATGTAGTTGCTTGCAATTTATTTTGCTCTATTTGGTTACCCATGCATTTGCTCGGTACATTTTTGGATTGTGGTGAAAATTATCAAAAGTGATTCTTCACATATATTTCTTGGTTTTGATTGAATAATCAAGACAAATGCTACATCATGAAATGCCTCTTAACTTCGATGTGGATCATTCCTGTTAATAATGAAGACATTATTTCTACCATATTATGATGTGTAATATTCTGTAAAGCACAACTGTGAATATTTTAAATTTTAATTGAAAATATTTGTTACCTTGACAGGTAACATCTATCTATACATAGTAAGTAACAATTATTAAATCTTTGCTTATTTGATTAATTGAATAACATAACAACCTTCCACATATTTTCACGCTAGTAAATAAAATGATAATTTAGTAAAAGTTTCCATATAGTTATGGTTTCAACATTTCACTCTTATATAAACATAGAGGAGATAAAAAAATGAATGTTAAAAAAACAAATAAAAATAAAGCATGTGTGTGGTTTGATACTCCTGAAAGGTGAAAAAAGAAGGTGAAAGTCAGGATGCATTGAAGCCATTTTGGAGTACAAAGAAATTATAATAATAAAAAAAAACCAAAAGAAAAGAAAAGAAATCATGGTCCTATTAACCAAATGGAGTATGCCAACTAAAATATTTAATTTTCACGAATGATATTATACATTCTTAACATTGAAAAATCATTCCTTAAAAAACAAAACTTTTGATGTGCATCTAATGTAAAGCCAATTTATTTTATTGCAAGAGTCTATTTGTGCCATTTGTAAGTAGAGTTGGTTGAATTTTCTTGTTCTAATAGATTACTTTTTTTGTCATTTATAATCAAATGCTTAATAATCCTCCATCTCCAAATACATTGCATCCTATAATATAATTATCAGATCCATGCATGGAATGATTATATACTTGGCAATGCACATGGAGTGAATTCTTGTGTCCACAATGCAATGCATTGATATAGGATCTTCTTTCATGCACACACATTGATAATAGATATAGATGTTGAAGTTGCTTTGAGGATGTGTGAATAAGGATTTTCCTCAATAAGAAAGCTGGTTATTTCGGTGTTGCAGGTCTCAGAAGTGAGCTCACTGTTGGGAAGAGCTGGTACTGTTGGGCTTGGAAAGGCATATGATGTATTGGACACACTCGGTAGTAGCATGACCAATTTAAATCTTACCAGTGGTGGTTTTACCTCTGGAGTGACAACAAAAGGGAATAAGATTTCAATTTTGGCTTTTGAAGTTGCAAACACAGTTGTTAAGGGCGCCAATCTAATGCAATCTCTTTCAAAAGAGAACATTAGACATTTAAAAGAGGTTGTGCTTCCCTCAGAGGGGGTGCAAAATTTAATATCAAGAGACATGGATGAACTCTTGAGGCTAGCAGCAACTGATAAGAGGTTAATATTGCATAAATTGTGATTTTAATTCGAAAACAATTTTTCATCCATTTTATTACAGTGATCTTACAGCAATGTCTAGGAAACATGTACAGAAAATATTAATCAATTCACTATACAATTGTGACAGAGAAGAACTGAAAGTTTTTTCCGGAGAAGTGGTGCGTTTTGGAAATCGTTGTAAAGATCCTCAGTGGCACAACTTGGACCGATATCTTGAAAAGTAATTTTGTTGTTGATTGTCCTTCAGAATATCTGAAGTAAGCTTCTCAAATTTTCTTACATCATTCCATGTGATTTTTAGGTTGGGTTCTGAATTGACACCTGAAATGCAATTGAAGGACGAAGCTGAGACAGTTATGCATCAATTGATGAATTTGGTTCAGTATACAGCAGTGAGTATTTAACAATACTGTAGTATATAACTACCCCCAAGTTGCATCATACATTGCATATCTAGGCGTGGTGATTTGAAAAGCATTTAACAATGTTCTTTTTTTCTTTGTTCTGTGGAAATTTTTATCTGCAAAAAAAAAAAAAAAGTCTTGATAAATTCTAATTTGAAAGGGAGTGTGATTTTTCAGCTCAATTGCGTTTTTCCCTTTCCTTTTGGCATTGACTTTAATGTGGGAGGAAGAGAAACACCAAGAAGGAAACTCCTACATTCCAGGATGTTGGACTTCAAATAAAATTTATGTACTTGTTTTATTTTCTTCTGCTATGATTCATAGACAAACAAATTCTTCACTCTTAACATGGCCATTGAGCAAAATGCTCATGACAAATGAAGAATGTCATAAACTTAATCTTAGAATTCTTCCCCTTGCTCACCTAATGACATACATTTCAGACCAAAATACAATCTCTTTTCAAATGCTATGACTAGAACATGACTAAGTTGATTGTATCAATGATCCAGATATGTTGTACTGATGACTGTACTGAAGTCATAAATGGGCATCTAGAGTCTGCTTTATGTGCTGCTAATGCTTTATTTGGTTTTATTCTATTTATTTTTTTCTCATTAATATGTTTCCTTTTTTTAATTTTGCATGAGCTGTGGTCCATCCATTTTTATTCAGCATTGTTGAAAATGTTATGCCACATAGTTTAATATCAGCCTGTTGTCACATCCATCCTGACAATTTCATGCTTAGTATTCTCTCAATGTTATCCTTTGGATTTCCTCAAAGAAGAAATATTTCCTTTGGGTTGTAGGAACTGTATCATGAAATGCATGCCTTGGACAGATTTGAACAAGATTACCGCCGTAAGCTTCAGGAAGATGACAAAACAAATGTTGCTCAAAGAGGTGAATTGCAGTTTAAGTTTCATTTTGCTTGTGTTTCTTGTTTGATTGGTCCATACTATTGATCTGGAAAATATTTTAGGGAAAGGAGTTCAAGTATTCTATGCTTGATCTTGCTCCTCTTTCCTCCCGGGCTGGTTAAGCCAAAAAACATGGGAACAGGAGAAGTATTTTACTCAGAAACTAATAAAACCCAAAACCATAGTAACATAGTTTGGTGTTCTATTTGAAATCTGCTAATCTTTATGCTGTGCAGTACTTCCTTGGTTGATGCTGAAATATATTTAAACTACATAGTATTGGTGTGACAAATTCCATTATCTTGAAAGATTATCCTTAAATTCATAGCAAGGGACTGGTTTGAATGTGTGGACCCTTTTTTTGAAAAATTATTCATGGTCCATTTTGGACTTGTTTGTGCACAGAATGACATTGATATATGGTAGACTGCATCTGTTTTATATGCATCATGTTGCAATCAAGTGATGTGATTCATGAGCAGTTAACAGTGCCCACCTAACTTTTATGTGATCTTTGCACTTTGACTTGATCTGGAGCCTCCAAACTCAAATTTTCATTTTTAATGGCTGGGGTTTAGTTTGCATGTAATCTCTAATTCCTTTCCATGGGCTGCCCCGAGCCTAGCCTTCAAAAACTTGAACTTATAATTTTCAATACCGCCAAATACTTACTGCTGAGAATCTGAGATCCTGTCCTAAATATGCTAGACTATCTGAGAGATGTTTGCTTCTATTCCATGTTTTCCTCATCTTGATCAATATTAACATCTGCAAGTAAATTTTTTTTCTCTGTGTCTACTTCACTTGTAGGGGATAGTCTTTCAATTTTAAGGGCCGAGTTAAAGAGTCAAAGGAAGCATGTGAAAAGTTTGAAGAAGAAATCACTCTGGTCGAAGATTTTGGAAGAGGTATGAGGTAGTAAGGCATTTAGGTGCCTTGTTCTACAGGGTCATTGGACAGAAATATGCTCTTATTCTGGTGGTTCTTATATTTATGAACCGTCATTGATCATTGTGTTTTCTGATCCTACCACAATGATGCAGTGATGCACTCCTAATGTTGGATGGACTATGCATATTCCACATCTGTCAAGTGATAGCCACACAATAAATCCTTTTTTTTTTATTGAAACTATTCATAGTGATATTGCAACATAAATCTAACATGTTTGTGTAGGTGATGGAGAAATTGGTAGATATTGTCCATTTCTTGCATTTGGAGATTCATGAAGCCTTTGGTAGTGCTGGTGAGCAATCCAAACTGAGTTTTAAATTTCTTGTTAATGAAAATGTTTAATGCATGACACTCACGCACACACCCCCACTTCTCTATGTTTCCTTGCTTGGAACAATGAAATAGTATGAAATTTATCTCGCTATTTGCTGGGTTTGTTAACTGATGTTTTCACTTGCAGATGGCGATAGACCAGTAAAAAGTTCTTTGAACCATAAAAAGTTGGGGCCTGCTGGTCTTGCATTGCATTATGCAAATATTATCACCCAAATTGATACTCTTGTGAGTTTATGATTTCACCCAGATTTGATATCCTTTTATCTTTCCTATTAAGGATTTTGTTTCTGTATCTCAAACCACAGCTTCTGAGGTTTTCTGATCTAATACCTGAATGTGACCAGGTGTCCCGATCAAGCTCTGTGCCTCCAAATACAAGGGATGCTTTGTACCAGGGATTGCCACCAAATATAAAATCTGCTTTGCGCTCAAAATTACTGTCATTTCAAGTTAAGGAAGAGGTATCATTTGATCTTGTCATGGGGCTGACTTGTTCATTGATATGATATCTTTGTTTGTTTTCAATGGGCTGCTAGTTGAAGAATCCTCTTAAAAATACACTTCTAGTCATTTTATTGTCAATGCATTGTTTATAATTAGTTTTTCAAATGCTGTTCTTGCAGCTTACAGTTTCACAAATCAAAGCTGAAATGGAGAAAACTTTGCATTGGCTTGTTCCTATTGCTACTAACACAAACAAGTAAGATTCCAGCCCCCAGTCTAGATTTCTTTACCTCGGCTAGTCTGTACCCCATGATACCTCATCTTATCATCTGCTCAATTTCATTCAAGTTCACAAATCATGTTAACCACAAGCACTAATAGCAATAACAATCTAACAAATTATTACTTTAGGTGAAGTTAGATAGTTTTTTGTACATGGGACTGGACAAGACATTGCAGGATAACTTTACTTGTATTGGAGTTTGATGTGCACATGGGACAGGATGAAAAGCAGCTTTTGTCTTGTACCATACCCAAACTTCTGTCCCACCTCCTCCCGTGTTGTACCTTTTCTTATCCATTCTCATCCCATCCGCTCATCAAAGCACCCTAACTGTATGGTCCTTGTGAACAGTTTTAAAGCAGGAGCTAAAAGTTATTTAGAGATTTTAATAGTCACAATGTTTCTTCTCTTGTTGGCTTGTTTGCAATTATTTATCCTTGTGTTAACATTTTTTGCATGCACTTAACCAGAGCTCATCATGGATTTGGCTGGGTTGGAGAATGGGCGAATACAGGGTGAGTTCCAAATCTGTTT
>Ga0325404_1006667_pt1 | contig 12098 bp, 6 predicted proteins | sample PopdelMetagenome_18_FD_205664 | JGI IMG/M metagenome (GOLD analysis project Ga0325404, IMG submission 205664) | Populus deltoides microbial communities from Bellville, Georgia, United States - Xylem-Control-R1 | ecosystem: Host-associated > Plants > Phyllosphere > Stem > Wood/Secondary xylem... | reverse complement strand
ATATCTCTTCCTACGTACACATATACATAGAGAATGAGTCAAAAATCATCCATATAAATATTAGACCCGTCAGTCCTCTTAAATGCCACGTTGGTCATGCATATGACAAATTTGCATTAAAGTTTTCACTAAAACTGTGGCGTAACTAGAGTGCTGATTGTAGACAAGAAAATTGACTCCCTTTTTTTTTTTTTTTTCCCCAACACTTCCTTGGGTCCTTTTGTATTCCTTTCAACCTCCGAACAGTTGAAAAACTCATCATGACGTAGTATTTGTTTTAGACTTGAATTTGACGTCTTTGTAAGGGGTTTTTTTTTTTTTTTTTCTCACCAGGATTAACGTTTGAAAACCCTAAAATAGGCAGGATGGGATTTAAAGAAAATGGACTCTCATGTCTTGTAATCTTGAGTTGAATCAGAACAATTTTAGATTTTTTTTTTCCATTTAGTTATATTTATTTCTCCTCCTTCTTGTTTTGTTAATTTAATGTATTTCACGTGTTAAAATTAATCACATTCTCATTGAGTTTTTAGACAATCATTCATATTTAAACAGTATATCAATAAGAATTTTTTCTCTTTAATCTTCAATTGAATTTTATTCCAAGATAATATGTGATGAAAATATACTTGTTATGCCACATCGATCTGAGAGGGGCTTTAAGCCAAATCTCAAATATTTAGGATGAGCAAGGACGTGCAAGACCATTGCATTAGCATGCAAGCATGCAACGTGAAAAAAGGATGGACTGGATCGTGGAGGTTAACGTGCAGAAGTGCAGCAGGAAATGGTCTTTCATTGTTGCGAGTTTAACGCATCCAAAATTGTGAGTTTTACGTCATTTTATTTCTGTTGTGATTGTTCTGTTTTACGCTTTGTTAATTCTGTGTTTTACATAGGTTGAGTCCATTTTGATTACTGTTAGTTTTCCCTGTAATTCAGTTTATTTGTTTGCTGTACGGGGCTTGCTTATTTAAGCAGCCAATGCTTTCGTTAAGGAATTCAAGTATTTGCATTCAACTTGTGGTATATTTCTTACCCAAAGAGAAAACAAACTTTATTAGCACTTTACACTTTGCGTTTGAGACTTATCAGTACTCAATACTATATATATATTGGAAAATGAATATACAAAAAGGGATACTGCACATTTCACATTCATATGCCTTACGAAACCCTATGCCACCTATAGGGTTAGAACCAAATTTAATGCGAATCTAGAGGGTATGAACTCTTAAATCCACACATAAGAAATAAACAACTTAATAAAAGTAAAATCAAGTTGAAAAGAACTCAACCTAGTGATTACTTAAACAAAAGAACTATAGTTATTGGATTAAAAACTCTCATCCATTGATCTTGATTATAACAAACTAAGAACTGGAAGTATAAGAATAAAACCATTATCTATTGATTATAATGAGCCAAGAACCTTAGGTATAAGGATGAATACCACAAAGACAGTTGATCTTTGATAAGTTCTTGAAAAAAATTTCCATGAGAAACCAAAAGTAAGAGCGAACTCTCATACAAAATTTTTAGTTCTGAATAATCAATTGATCTCTTATTCATCCTTTCAAGTTGTTGTTGCATGGCTCATAACATAAAAGCTTGATTTTCCCTTTCTTTCAGTGGGGATGTATCACCTTTGGTAAACATAATTGAAATCTGAAAATCATGTTAGTAGCAAGAAAATATCATCTCACACTCCCTCGTATTTTCACACTCAATAAGATATTAGTTCACTCGTGTTTCACTCAAATTTAGCTTTTCAAGATAACACGCTCACCCTTTCGTCTTACCTCTCATACTTTCTTTAAGAAACTAATCTCAAGTAACCAAATAGAAACAACTTAGTAAGTAAATTCTTTGTATTTTATATTAAATAAGCAAGAAAATAACAAAAAACTATAAAGAAAATGAATTACGAATATGAAAACGCTAAAGAGTACTAATCAGATACGAATATGATACGAAGACATGAAAACAAATATGTAACAAAGAAAAATAATGTATTATGACTCAATTAACCTAGAGCTATCTTTATAATACTAATATGACCAAATATGATTGTAGGAAACAAAAAAAAAACATTGTGTTGACGCAAACTAACCCGATATGATTTATTTCATGACTTTAGAATTACCCAAACCTAAGTATATCCAAATAAACTCAAACCTAAGTATATCCAAATAAACCCAAAATTAAGGTTTCACATTAAGAAACCAAAAACCCAAAGAATATCATATTGTAGGTGTATATCTCTTAGTTTTCAATTTCAATCTTTTGATAATTTCAATATGCGGCAGAATTTATAACACTTGCAATTTGATCTCTTTTTTCGTTTTATATAGTTCTAATCTTGAAAATAACAAAATCAAAGAACTTTTTTAATACTACTTGCCACATATCAGATTTAAGAAACAATGAAAATAACACGGAAACCTAAAGATAGATCGATATAACGTGATTTTAAAGCTTTGCTTTGATACAAACTGATCAAAAGTCACAAACAAATGTAATAAGACTACAATAAACCCAAACTAACACTAGAATAATGATTTCAACAAAAAGCAATAATAATAAACTAAGAAAAGTTTTGTTACGGGCCATGCAATAGCAACTTGAAAGGATAAGTATGAGATTTGATAAGTGGCTTGAACAGGAAAATAAAAAAATATGCTAAATTACAAAAGGGATATTCCCAAAGGGTTTTTAATGCTAGGAAGCAAGATAAACCACGGTCTTAAGCTCTAAAGGCTAATGGTGAAAAGACTTCTCTAAGCCTAGTAAAGGAGAGCAAGAAAATTACAATGTTATTTGTAGAAATAAAAATAAAATAAAAAACTATTTAATGATTGAGAACCTTTAGATCAATCGTGAAAGAATGCAAAATGAGAGAGATAAGCAATTTTATTCATACAGTTTTATTAGAGAAAAAATTGGCAAAAAAAAGCTTTGAAAACTTGAACAAAAGGCTATAAAATAGGTTTTACTATTGCTTTAGATCTTACCATTGTTCATATTGGTTATTCAAGGATGAATTCTTTTGTAGATAGGGGAAATGATATGATCTATACAAGGGTTGGACAATCATATTTAGTTTTTGGCTTAATTTTTTCTAATATGCAGTTTTACGCTAACAAGCATAACTCTTAATTTAATTGTTGGATTGAGCTAAAATTTTACTAAAAGTTTTCAAAGGTCTTGTTTAATATCGATTTAAAATTTCAAGTCAATTGGAGATTACTAAGGCATCACGATACAATATAAAAGTTATTGTATAGGTTTTGCTATTTGTTTTCTTATGATTTGTGGACTTTGTATTTAGAAAGAATTCTTTTTGTACGAGGACAATATAGGTGGTAGCAATTAGGATTATTTTGGCAATGAATTCCATATTAGTTTAGGAGTTCTTATTGTACGTGAAAACATTTATGGCAACAAGGTGACAATCCCGTTTCTATTCCATTTATATTAATAAGCAATCTACTAACACTTTGCAAACATTGATTAGTAACCAAATAAATATAAATAAATAATTTATTTGGTTATAAAGAGAAAATATTTTAAAGAACTATTCAGTAGATAAAAAAAAAACCCTCTAGGGCAGCCAAACTCAAGATAAATAACTTTTACTATTTTAGAAGATTATAAAAAGAGTGTTTTCAACTACAAATATTTTGTATCTATACTACCTAACTTGTCAAGATAAAAACTTTGTTTTGTTCTCTACTATAGTAGCTTGCCAAAACACCTAATAATCTTTAAATTGTTGTCATCTTAACTGGAGCATCCAGTTGCTAACAATTAACATATGAACTTTTCATAGAAGTATGTAAGTTCTCCAACTTTTCAGCGAAAAATTCTCCTTCATAATTGTTTTTACACTCCACCCATGTGTCAAAAGTATATGTTGTGAAGCTCTATGTAACGTTTTAGCTGGTTGAGTACTCTTGCTCCACTGCCAGTTCTACTCCCATCAAATGCTTTTGATTGTTTTTTCTTATAAACAGACCCTTCTAATAAGAATAAGAACCTTTGATAAACATTATCTTAAAGCTTCTTAGTCTAATATGTTCTTAATAGACTACTAATGTATTTTACAAAAACATTTCTCTAACGGTTATATTTGGATAACTTGTATTTACTTTTTTTAAAACACTTATATGAACTTCCTATATAATTTATCCAAACATACTAGATAATTTGATAAATAACCACGTTATATCCTATAAGATAAATTTAACTAATTCTTTATCTAATTTAGATAAAGTAACAATATAAAAAAATTCATCTTTATCAACACAAATAATTCTTGACTAATCAAAGTCAATCATTTTGACATTTACAATCTCCCTATTTAGTTGATTTGTGACAAAATATAATAAGGATGAGTTAATATGCAAGTAGTTCAACAGATACTTCATGAAAGTATACATGCAAGTACAATTGAAATAGTTTTATGTAGCGTTAAAACAATTAATAATATTTATGCAATAACATGCTAACAATTCTTAACATGTTTCATGAAAACAAATCATAAACTATTCAAATAATACTTTATACAACATATTGCATCCTAACAACTTATAATATATTCAGAAATTATCATACATTAGATAATGTTATGCCACTACATGCATCAAGTTCAAAGTGCATTAAGTATTCAGCATAGAGATTTATATGCTACAAAAAATAATATCATAGTTATTACAAACCAAAATATTCAATATTCATTACTAGTTAAAATCAGTAAAATTCTAGAAAAGCAAAAAAATAAATTATAATAGATAACTAGTTATTTGTTTACTTTCTCCTTTTTCCTTTGCATCCCTGACATACATCTATATCTCCTCCTTGGTTTGGTACCAATCCTGGTCCTCATCTTCACCAACAACATACTAATATACTTGTTTGACATCTAAGTTGAGTTGAACAAGTTTGTCATTAATCTGCACAATATCTTGTTACATAATTGTAAACAATTTATCAACAACATCAATCTTTTATTTCCACTTACCAGTAAAATTTTCAAACTTGTTTAATAGTTATTACAATTGTTCAATTATAAAAGGAAGAAAGGGGCTGGTTTGAGGAGTTTCGGGCTAAGAGAAGGTAAACTCATCAAGATGTGACCTTTTTTTACTAACCACAACTTTAAATTTAAAAATAGTTATGGCTAAAATCTTTCCAAAAATCTTGATTGTTAGCTCACTATCATGTAAGGGTACTTTGACCATGATTGCTACCCTAGATATCAACCCACTAGAAGATAGACTTACTTCCTTCTTAGTTGTAGCTTTCTATATAACATCAATAAAGTGAGTGGCTAGGCCAATAGGAACATTGTATAACATTAATAAAATGAAAAGAAATGTGTTTTGCAAATGCACTACATAGATGATTGTAAAGAAACACTATTTTTAATAACTTTCTCAAGAAATTTTAGATCAAGATAGGATATCCTTACTATTTTTTCAGAATTGTTAAATGCAAGATAGAGAGGATGAGCATATGTTTTGTCTCAGAAATTTCTTTTGTATTTATCACAAGATGTTAAGTAAAGATGAAAGGATTTTCTTGGAAAATTGCGAGATGAGTGCTTTAAAAAAAAAGATAGAGAGAGATAGGGACCGAAAGATGATTGCATGTTTTGATCATAAACAAAACCATTAATTTAGCTCTAAAAAAATGTTTTTCTCTTATTCCCACTCACATCAAGCTTCGTGATATAAACCTATATAGCATTTCTTAAGATGACACATCATTATTATGATAAAGATTGACTCCTTAGACTAACCATTTCTCCTTTTGTTTTATAAATCAATTAGGCCACGTTATTTTCACATGTATTTCTAACAAAAGTATCTAATTGTATAATTAGGCAGAGATATAAACCTATATAAAGTAACCTAATTTTGTAGCCTAAAAATACTCATAATTGATAATTCTAAAGGAGATATTTACCTCATTGTTTAATCTTCATTCATGAATGCATATCTTTAACCAAATCAAGATGTAAATATATGAGTGAGAAAGACAACAGTTTTGCATTAAAATTTCTTTCATCTTTTTCTCTTTGATCTGAGATATGCTAGTAGGAAGTGAGCATACCTTGAAAGTCAAACTATATATCAGGGCCTAGATAGAGAAAACTCTTACTCCTAAAATAAGATTTGATGAACTTTATCATTTGCATTATATAATTGCTTGTCTATTTCCATAGTGAGCAATTAACTTTTTCTTCAACGAATTGGAGAGTAGAATGGATCCATACTAAAGTGTTCGTCTATTTTCACAATGATATGAACATTTGACTTTTTCTTAATGATATATTAAGAGGAGTGTTCTAACAGCTTATGTACTAGGTTCAATGAGCTTTAGTCAATCCAAGGCATATTACTCCTATTAATTGTTACCATATTTCCATTTAAAACAATTTTACTTTTGCTAATAATTAGTAAAAGAACTTGATTCCTCATAGTTCTTAAGATAACACCTTTATTTGGTATTCTAAATGAATAGTGTTTCAAAAGTAAAGATCATACTAATTAAGATTTGCCTTGATCCTAGTAAAATGAAATTTATAAGATTTAAAGGTATAAATTAGATATATTTACAAGGTTTTCTTTCATGCTTTAATGTTAGCAACATGTCATCTATATGAAAAATATATAAAAACACAAACAAAACTTTGTACATATTTTTTTTTTATTTACAAATTTTATCTCTTTTAAGAATTAGGACATGTCACATACATCAATGACTTTTCTAAGAAATTCAAATTTTAGACGATCTAGAGGTTTTACAAATAAGTCAATCAATTGATTTTTGATGTTCACACGTTTTAATGACACAATTTTGCATTCAACCAAGTCTTTAATGAAATGTCATCTTATTTCTATATGATTGGTTCTTGAATATTGATTTTTAGAGATATTAATTGCACTAGAATTATCACAATAAATAGTCATAGTATCTTAGAAGAAACCATAATTCTCTAGCATTTTTTTCATCCAAAAAAAGTTATGGGTAGCAATTGTCTGCTGCAATATACTCGACTTTTATAATGAACAATGAGATTGAATTATATTTATTACTTATTCATGGTGTCAAGTTGCCAACAACATAAAAAAAATAGTGTTTTATCTGTCATTAGCATTACCTGTCTAGTTAGTATCTGAATAGCCCACTAAACTCAAGTTTGAATTTTTTGAATACCATACACCATAGTCAATTATAGCACTAAAGTATTTTTAAGATTCTCTTAACTGTTGTAAGATGTGATTCTTTAGGATTAAATTGGGATCTAGCACAAACACTCACACTAAAAAAAATGTGAGGTCTCCTAGCAATAATATAAAGTTGACTTTCAATTATGCTTATATAAAAGTATAGTATCAAGACATTTATTCGTAGAATCTGAGCTGATTTTAACAGATATGCTCATAGGTGTACAAGTATGACTATTTCCTTCTATGTTAAACTTTTTAACCATATCTCTAACATACTTAAATTGAGAACTAAAAATTACATTTTCACTTTGCTTAATTTGTATGCTAGTGAAGAGTTTAACTTACAAATCATACTCATTTCAAATTTAAATTTCATTTCTTTAGCAAACTTATGAGAAAGTGAATCAGAAGTAGCTTCAAACGTAATGTAATCAACATAAATTTGAGCAATGAGTAGATGTCTATCAAGTTTTCTTATGAAAAGAGTCCTATCAGCTTGTCTTTTTTTGAAACTATTATCTAATACATATTTTGTTAACTATTCGTACCATGCTCGTGGTACTTGTACAAGACCATAGAAGGCTTTCTTCAACATGTACATATGATTAGGAAACAAATGATTAGTGAAACCTTTGGATTGTTTTATGTAAATTTCTTCCTGTAGAATTTCAGTTAGGAATGCACTCTTCACATCCATCTAATACAATTTAAAATTCAAGTGATTGGCAATTGCAAGTAGTATGCAAACAGATTCCAAATGAGCTATTGGTGCAAATATTTCATCAAAATCAATCCATTCCATGCTCGTCTAACTTGTTCTTAAAGATCTACTTGGTTCCAATTATGTTATGACTATCAAGACATGGAACAAGTTCTCATACATTATTTTTTGTGAACTGATTTAATGTTTAATGCATGATATTGATCTAACGTTCATCTTGTGGGGCATCTTTAACCTTTTTAGGTTCAATCTACGAAAAATAACACATATATAAGACTTGATTGATAACTCTTTTTCTTAAACTCATACCTTCATCTAATTTTCCAATAATGTTCTCTTTATGATGATTGTGTTTTATCTTTGAGAAAGATTTTTTTTCTCTCATGACTATTTATAAATGTGTGGAGAACTCTCTTATAGGTTTTTTTTATTATTATTATGTTTTGATGAGGTTTATTTAATTATGTCAATGATGTTATCGGGATCTTTCTTGAAAAATTCCTTCAGATTGTCATCAACAATCACATTGATTGATTTCATAACAGTTTGAGTTCATAAGTTGTAGACTCTGTAGGCTTTGCTATGTAATGAGTATGCAAGAAAGACTCTTTTATCATTTTTGCTATCAAACTTATGTAAGTTTTCTTGATCTCTCAAAATACAGTAAGAACTTCCAAACACTCTAAAGTATTCGATCATGGGTTTCTTATTGTTCAACAACTCATAAGAAGTGAGTTTTGTTCCAGGTCTAAACACAACATGGTTCAAAATGTGTATAATAGTGTTAACAATTTCTTCCTAAAAGTACAATACAACTTTCTTACTATTCAACATAGTTCGAGCCATTTCTTGTATAACTCTATTCTTTTTCTCAACTATACCATTATGTTGAGGAGTGATAAGTGCAAAGAATTCTTGATGTATACCCTGTTCATCACAAATAAATAAGAAATTATTATTTTTAAATGATTTATCATGGTCACGGTAAATTTTATAGATGGAAAAGATTTTTTTTTGTAGTATTCTAAATAGTTTCCTTGTAAGATCAAAAGATTCTAACTTTTATCTTAACAAAATAGCCCAAGTATATCTTGAATAGTCATCCACAATTATTATGATATACTTCTTTCCACAAAGACTCTTAGTTTGAGTTTGACCTATTGGTCCATATATAATAATTCAATGGATCTTGAGGTCAGAATGTCAATAGCTTTCTTATATTAAACCTTAGTTCATTTTTTTTCTGACATGTTGCTTCCCTTTTAGAGATCTTTGACAAGTCTCTAAAATCATTTAACCAAGGTGTTAATGTCAATTATCAGTATCATCTAGTGTTACCTTATGATAATCAAAGGTGGTCAAGGTTGAAACTTCATAGTAGTTGTCTAAGGTTTTGGTACCTTTTATGATGTATTTGCCTGCATAATTGTACATGTTGCATTCATCTTTAGAAAAATGCACATTATGATTCTCATTATGAAATTAACTTATACTTTGTAGGTTAGCTTTAAGACCATTTACAAACAAAACATTTTGAAAAGTAGGTAAGACAGGAATATCAATACTACCCTTACCTTTTATAATAGTTATGCTTTTATCTAAAGGTCAGTGATCCTCCACTCAAGAATTCAAAATTTTTGAACCAACCTTTATCTCCCGACATATGTCTAGAACAACCACTATATAAGTACCATAAATTATTATTCATTGTTTTCAATGTTGTATGAGCTACTAGATATATTGTCTTTTTCTTAACTACCCAATGATTTTTCAGTTTTGTTTTGTTAGAATTTTCAAACTGTTGAGATTTCTCATAACCTACTAATTTACCAAGTTTCCTTTCTACAGTATATTGATTTTGAATAGATGTAATATTGTTCAATACACAACCTTTGTTATGGAATTAAAGGATGTTACATGTAAGATGAAAAATAAAGGATGACACTTAGTAACCGAAATGTCGGTGACTATGGATGTGTTAAGATGATGCTTAGTAATTGAAATGTCAATGACTAAGGATGTGTGAGATGATACTTAGTAACCGAAATGTTAGTGATTAAGAATATGTTAAGATGATACTTAGTAACCAAAATGTCGATGACTAAGGATGTGTGAGATGATACTTAGTAACCAAAATGTCAGTGATTAAGAATATAATGATATGATACTTAGTGACCATGATGTTGGTGGCTAAGGATATGTTCTCACGATACTTAGTGAGATGTGGATGACTAAGGATATGTTCTCAAGATACTTAGTAACCGATATGTGGGTGACTAAGGTTATATCAATATGATACTTAGTAACACTAGTAACAATGGTTAAGGTTATAGTATGATCTTGATATTTAGTCACCATAATATTTTAGTAACTAATGATATAATATAAATGGGATACTGAATACTAGAAGAAGGGTAATTAAGGATATAATAGAAAATGATGCTTAGTTGTCGTAAAGTTGATGACTAAGGAATAGGTGCAAGGGGACAATAAATTATCTAAGCGTCGACAGTCAAACAAATTCATTATATTGAATGATGAATGAATGGGTAATGATCCACAATATTTCATAATGATGTAAATGTGTAAAAAATCAATCAAATTAATGATGATCATTGTTTTTTGTGTAATTAATTACTATAATGGTAGTATGTTGTATAATTACTAATTGTTAATTGTTACAAGTGCTAATCGCACAACCAATTATTCTTGAACTTACCTATTTTGTTTGTACCATTTTGTAATAGGAATTAGCTAGGTATCAAATAATTTTGGATATCTTAAAAATTTATTGAAGTTGTAATATTGTTTTACCTTATATTTGGAACTCGGCATAAAATTTTAAGTGATCCTTTTTATATTATTCATGTATCTGTGTAATTATGATGTATGCATGTCAATTTTATTATCTTAATTCAAAAGGTTGTGTTTACATGATGTGTAATATACTATAAATTGTGACTCCTAGTATATACTAATGGTAATTATGATGATAATTATCAAAGAGATGTGTTGAGATGCAAATGTATATTATAGGAAACTATAGAATGATGGAAAAGACTAATATTGGAAGTAAATGCTGCCAAGATTTCCTAAAAAATGTATTGCCTGCTAGAAGAATAAAATAAATTAACTGGACAACATAAGGTGATGGAGTGAAGGATTCTTTCACAAAAAAACAAATGATGCTAAATCATGACTATATCATGTGAGAAGTCTATAAAATAATGGGTCATTATAAATAATTAATTAAATAAATCTAAGTGCAGAAAATGTAAATATACAAGTTATTTGAATATCTCATTTTGTTTCTTTTATTAATTTTATATTTGTTTTTTAATTAATTCAATTATTTGATTAATTTACTTAATCATGGATAAAACATTACTATATCTTTAAAAAAAAAACACTGAGTCGGAGAAGGGAGGTGCTCGAGTGCTCATCTCCATTATTAAATGATTAATTATTTATCATTAAATAAATAATTAAGAAGATATGTTTTCTCCGGGAGTTGCTGGGCAAACTGGATGTGGCCATGTGAAAAATATATATATATATATATATATATATATATATATATATATATATATATGTATTTTCGGGTCAGCTTGTATATACCTCAACTAATTTCACGGGTCCTGAAGTTAATGACCATGTAATCCTCCAGTAACCATCATATTAACAACTACAAGATTCGAACTTGAAACCACAAGATAAACAAGCTTTTTAGTTCTAAACTCTTACCACTAGACTACCTACTGAATGATTAAAAACATATTTATACTTTATAGAAATTTCTTTGTAGATAGTTTATATATCTTGACGGCTTGAATACAGTTAGTTTCTTTAATGCAATTGAAAATAATTATATATATAAAAAAGTATATACTATCATTAAAAATATATCAAAATAAAATTTTTTATTTTTTTAAATTTATTTTTAATATTAATATATTAAAATAATTTAAAAACACAAAAAAAAAATAATTTAAAGCTAAAAAAAAATCATTTGTTTTTAAATAAACGGTTAAACCACGTAGGGTCACATCAGCTATAACTAGAGAACCCTCTGCATCACAACTTCATCACTGCATAATTAAGAGATGGCATCCGATATGGGAATGCAATACGTGTCACTA
>Ga0325404_1006662_pt1 | contig 12100 bp, 7 predicted proteins | sample PopdelMetagenome_18_FD_205664 | JGI IMG/M metagenome (GOLD analysis project Ga0325404, IMG submission 205664) | Populus deltoides microbial communities from Bellville, Georgia, United States - Xylem-Control-R1 | ecosystem: Host-associated > Plants > Phyllosphere > Stem > Wood/Secondary xylem... | reverse complement strand
TTCTGTGAACTCTCTTACTCTTTTGGATGTGAATTTGCAAAGGGTGCAAAGGGCAGTTGTTAAGGAGTGCTTTGTTAGCACTTCTTTTCATTCCAGGTGATGAATAAAAGGATCTTTCAAGGCAATTGCAATTATTTACATAACCACCAGGGGATGAAACCGCAAAAAAAAAAAAAAAAAAAAAATCCTTCAGCCTATCTTTTGCTTAGTAGCTTTTCCAATGCCTTCAATCTAAATAAGGCAACCCTTCATATAATTTTTCTACCCCAGTCTGTGGGCGCCAAGAGAGGGTTCCTTCCCTTTTGTTTTCATCTATTTTTATCAAATTCCATTTTTAAGTTTTCACGAGTTAGATTTAAGGTGGATTAATTAATAAGATGATATCATCCTCCATCTGCTGGTGGCTGGGATTGATTCAAACCACATCCACATTTCTATTAGACACTTTCATCTCCTTGACTGATCAGCCCCTAATTGATAGATCATCCACTTGTTCAAGTAAAGTTATGGAGGTTTCATTTGATGCAGCGATTGGACAAGGCAATGTAAGCCACCCACAGACTGACGACCATGCATGTTCACCATGTATATTCCTATATGGATCATGGAAATCATTTTATCTCCATTTAGTGATAGTCTAATGGTGCTTGTATGTTTATGCTGCATGCAGACAGCCTCTCAGAATAATTTTTTGACACTAAGTTATAGTATCTCAATGTAATTCAAAAGTCTTCCCTTCGTACTCGTATCATCAAGTTAAAGTAAAATTGTTTTCCTAGCAATATTGTCTTATAAGGTCGAATCAATTATGATCGTATGTGACATGCTAAAGTAGAAAACACCACTCTTTTATCTTCATGATATAACCAAAAGTGGCTAAGGGAAGTAATAAATAACAAACAAAAAAAATATTTTTAAGGACTCACATGATGAGGAAGCAGGGATCCATTCACTCACCTCTTTTTATGCTTGCTTTAGCACATGTAGTATGACATTCATATTATGGTAGAGAATTTTTTTTTAAAATTTTTTTAAAAAAGTATATGTAGTTCTCTAAATACTATATAAGCCTTGATCTGGTCACTCCTAGAGTATCCAATTTGAATTCTTTCAATGCTAACCATGCCTAACACTAAATAATTGAACTCGTACCTAGCTTTTTTAGGCTGATATGGATGGTGAGATCATCTAAATATGGTCACAAAGACCTTATATTGATATTTAATTAGGGCGATATTTTTCATGTTTTATTTTGCTCACTTAAACGCCAAAGTGATTGTTCATGTGAGTGAATCAATCAACCTATTTATAGACTATACATATGGTTATATATATGTTCATATGTGTGTGTGCACGTGTATGGGGTGTTAATATCATTATTTCTTAGTATTTAAACAATATAGTGAAAATAAATACCTTATAAAAATAATTTTTATCCAAGTATAAGCAACACAAAGTATAATAAGATCACTAATATAAAGATCAAAACCTACATAATCCTAATTCCCAATCATGAGTCTTAAATACATATCTTGGTATAGGCTTAGTTAAGGAGCTTGCCGTCATGTGACTCGTAGATATATGCAGCAAAGTCATTTCCTTATGTACCATTACAACTCAAATGAGTCAATGTAGAACGTACAAACTTGTTGACAAAAATGGTCTACGAATCAGATCCATCAATGGGAAGCTCTTGAAGAAATTTCATTTTCGAAGGTCTTTCAAGCTCCACATCACATGAGCCTAAACTATTAGACAGAAAAATGTAATATTCTTGGTCTGCAAGAGTATAAACTATGAATGACACATAAGAAAAAAATCATTTTGAACTAAGTTGAGACTTAATCCTTCATTTATTAAGATATCTAGGTAGCTTAGGATTTATCCTAAGTTAGTCATCCAAAAAAAAAATAAAAAAATCAAATTAAATCAAGAACAAATCATGTTCTATTATATTACTCCTATCTCACAAAAGTATAAACGGTGAACACCTAAATAAAAAAAACTCAATTTTTTCATGTTTTTTTTTTACATCCTTGATATTAAAAGTTCAATTCAAGCTATAAAAGAAAACAAATGAAAAGATACATTCATCTTAGTGCTTATAACCATCTTTGTAAATTTTTTTTTAAAGATAAAATTAAATATTTTCTCAAAAAAATGTTCACTTTTGAATATAAAGTGAAAAGAAGAAAAAAAATTAATAAAAGGTAAAAACATAGTTTTTCCCTGATTTGTGATTGCCATTCCAAACAAAGTTTGCTTTAAATGCCATCTGGTTTGGTTTCTCTTCTCAATATCATTAGCACTATAAACCTTGCATGCTTTCTAACTTTAAAAATTTTTTCTCCTTGGACTTAATTTCATCATCTGTCTTTTGTTGCTGATCACAAATTAAGTTAATTTATGATGCTTGTCGCACGTGTCGACGTAGTGGCGATCGTCCACCCTCAATGTATATGGATATAATTCTGGTAAATGTGGGGAGACAAGGAATTCTTTGTCTCTTAGCGGTGAAAAATGGTATGGGAGTCGCCACCTAGTATTTTGGTCACTAGGAACCCTAACTGGTCTCAGAGATTGGGTACGGAGACTGATTGCGTAAAGGGAAGGTATTAGCACCCCAAATACGCCCTACCTAAGGTAAGCTGCATTGTTTTATTGTCTGATAAAAAAAATCTAAGGTCTTCTCATGTTGGTCCGTCTAGGGTTCAAGAAAAGCCCTCCTCAGCAAGGAGGTTCTTATCTTATGGGTAAAAATCTAACCGGCCCTAATGTCTATAAAAGAACTACATTTTTAAAATCAGGAATACATTTTACGTATGAATTCGTAATTCCAGACATTAAAACTAAACAAAAATATTTTTTTTGATTTTTTTGAAATATTGGCCAAGTTCTCATGACTTTAATAAACTGGTTATTAAAGCCGAAATGCATGCTAAAATATAATATATAAATTTTTTGAAGTTTTCTATTTTTGTATAAAAATACAATATGATTTTTTTTTTTTAGCTTTGAGAGACTTAGCCGTATGCATGAAAACAAAAGTTTTTTTTTTTGAAAACCGGGTATTTTAAATACCGGATTTGTATTTTTATGATATAAACATACAAACCAATCTTAGTCTAATTGATGTAGAAGGAAAATCACAAATTAAATATATATATATATATATATATATATATATATATATATATATATATATATATATAAGGGAAAACACACAAAAAAGAAATAAAAAAAAAACAAAAGGGACTGGGCTGGGCCTGTATTGGCCCAGCCACAAGGCTGGACTCAGCCCAGCCGCGCGGGCTGGGCTGATGTTCCAGCCTTTAGAAACAGAGCTGGACTCAGCCCAGCCGCGCGGGCTGAGCTGATGTTCCAGCCCATCTGAAACAGGGCTGGACTCAGCCCAGCCTCGCGGCCTGGGCTGATGTTCCAGCCCGACACAAAAAGGGGCTGGACTAAGCCCAGCCGCGCGGGCTGGGCTGATGTTCCAGCCCACCGGAGAAGGGAAGGAACCCCTGGCTGGCACAGTAACCAGTTAATTAATTAGCCGGTCACTGTGCGTATGCACAGTAACCAGCTAATTATTTCCTTATAGCATGCAGAGTCGGCTAGGGGAGAAGAAGAATAATTACCTGAGGCGGTGATCTCGGGCGGTTGAGCTGGCGATGACGGTGGCTGTTCTCGGTGGCGCTGCGGTGGCGATGACGGTGAGACCCAGTGACAGCAGCGGCACTTCTAACTCAGAAGCTCTCCACTGTGCAGAGACACCAGTCGGCGTTTCCTTCCCCGCTGGTTTATCCCTTCTGTTCTTTTTCTCTCTTCTCCCCGTCTGTCTCTCTCAATTTCCCAGCCGATATTCCCCTGTTTTTTTTTTGTGTTTCTCAGTTTCGTTCGTTTCTCTCTCCACCCAGTTGGTTTCTATCTCTCGGTTTCCCTCTCCGTTTTCTGCCCTTTTCTCTTTTCTTTTGGCCTCTCCTTTTCCTCTCCTTCGGGTCACTATTTATAGGGGCAGGGGGAGCGGGGTCGACCCTGCCCCGTCCCATCGGTGCCCATGCATGGGGCGCACGTCTCCTGCACTGCCACGGCGCTGACAGCGGTGGCCAATGGAGGCGTCGCTTGCGGGATACGGCTGCTCTGGCATCTCATCATGAGATGGGTGGCGTCTGACTTCAGCTCTAAGGCACGTGGGAGGAAGAGACAAACAAAACTTTTCTTCCCCTGCTGCACGTCCAGAGGAAGAAGAAGAAGAAACAGTGCCGCCTCAAAACGACACCGTTTCGTTCTTCTTCTTTTTTTTTTTTTTGAAAGCCGCATGAAACGGCGTTGTTTTGCTTAAAACGCGCCGTTTCATTTAAATGAAAACTGGCGCCAAAGCGCCAGACTACAAGTCGATCCTTCAATTTGCGCGCGTTTTGCATTTTGGTCCTTGGTCTCGGATTTCTTCAATTAAGTCCGTAATTGGCCATCAAACTTCAATATTTATGCAATTAAGCCCCTGATTTGACCAAATTAACTCTAAAAAATTATAATTTGACCCTATAACTTTAATTTCTTCCAATTAAAGCCCAAATTAACTCCAAAATCAATTTTTCTTACAATCAAACCCTCCATAAATTCAATTAAACCTTCAATATAATTTAATTGAGTCCACCAACATCTAATTTTGGCATTTTCTTCCTCAAATTGAATTTTCTTTGTCAACAGGGCTATCATTAGTCAATGAAATACTGTCAAATTTTAATTTTTGTATTTTTAAACCTCCCAACCAAATTTTGACTATTTTCTGAGCGTTCTGGCATCCTCTTTTAACTGTTATATTTTTTTTTGTATTTTTATTTTTTTTATTTTTTTTAAGAGAGGAAAAAAATGTGAATTTGGGAATAACCCAAAAATGGGTTATAACAATGCTAACACTATCTTTTATTGTTGTAATCTTGAAATCTATTCCTCTATGGATTTCATTTGATTGGTGGTCTCATGCAATTTGAGTTGCAAGGAATCATTTCTACCTTTAAATAAAGATATGTGATCTCCACAAGTAGTGATTTTCTCATCCTTTTACGCATAAATCATACTTTGGCTAATTTCCTAATGATGTGAAATAAGAATCCACATCCTTTAAAAAGATCTTTATCATATCTATAGAAGTTATAAGATCAACATGGAAGTACTTCAAGTGCTTAATATGTTTGGATGACTTAGAGGTCTACCAACCTCTAAGAGAAAAGAGCTCACTCAATAAAGCATGCTTGAATTCTTTCTAAAAAAATCTCTAATAATCCAACTAACATGATAAATCTCATAATATCATCATAAATGAGAGAAGACATAGGTAGGCCAAACATTAAAGAAAAAATAAGCATCAACTTGGGTTCAGAAACATATGCATGCCTTTGAGACACAATATCATGCATATAAAGCTCAAAAGTCATATTTTCTTCACCATCATCTTTAGTTTCACGAGCAATACAACTTGAGACCAAAATCCCCCCATCAATGTTGATAGCTTAACCTTCATAAGGAGTTGAAGGTGTGGTAGAAGATTCTATAACTGCTACAATCTCCTTAGTGATATTATCTAACTTACTTGGAAGATTTGAATCTTAAATCCTTAAAATAGTTAAAAGGGGTTGAAATTAGTTGAGATAAGTATGAAATATATATATAAGAAAAAAAAAGATAAAAAACTCTTTGTCAAAAGCAAAAACAACTATGGAAAAATCAACCACCTCTTTAAGAAAAAAAATGAAGAAGGTAGATCAAAATTCTTATCCTTAGTACTATGCCCAATGTGAGTAAAAATCTAAAAAGGAGTGCTATCAAGATATATATAATAGGTGTCATAATAAAAGGCTTATCCACCTCTCTAGGAAAATAAAATGGAGAAAAGAGATTTGAATCTTTTTTTTCACTACCTGTCCTATATTGACTCGAGACCTGAAGTGAAAAGCAACCTCTTTGTGTTTTTTTTATAGAGGACTGTTCCTATGGTTCAGAACGATCATACTTTTGAATAGAAGGTAGAGGTGGAACCGTTTTGGTGGGAGCCTTGTTTTTTTTTTCCTTGATATTATCCTAGTATTTTCATTCAAATTCAAAGCAAAATTGTTATTTTCACTTTGAGAAAGGACTCCTATAGAAATATTGATAAATTAAGGAAACACTTTGTTATCTTACCAAGCTATGTAGCTTGGATAAACTTCTAGGGATACCAAGTTGTTAACTTTTATATGGAATGTTGCACCACTTCCTTGCCCTGTAAGAGAAAGTTAAGCTTGTTTTAAAGAGGATGGATCAATAAGACATTATGGTAAGAAAAGAGTACCTATAAATCTTTGTTTAAACCCATGTTGCCGAGTAAAACAATGAGGATTATACATCTATAAAATATATTTCCTCCATTTGCAATATGATAGATACATAGGATGAATACTCGTCATAAAATCTAAAGTTTCATTTCTCCTTTGTCCATCATCTAGGTCCAAGATTATTAGGCCAAGAAACTGGAGCCAAACAAAAGTCTTGAGTTTAAGGTGGACCACGTAACAATTTACAACAATCTACAGCATTAAGTTCCTAACATTGAAATGCATTTAAAGTGCCTTTAAATCTCCTAATCATTTAAAAAAGTAATCATTATCGATAATAACATATACCAACAATAAAAGTGTAATCCAGCCCAAGCATAGAAGAAATGCTTAGAAAATGAAGTTAGTGTAGTCCCCCATATTCTGTACTAACAATAGATAATTAATAGTCTGATATAGACCTTTATATATGTATGCCAAAATAGGATGAATCAAGCTATAAGTGATGCCTATTGCCATCTTTAAATTAGCCTTAAATGTGCTAACACGAATGAAATCTTCATTCTACAAAAATAGAAATTGCCAAAGCTAAAGACTTAGGTAAGCAGCAAGTTTCAACTCTTCATAATCTTCAGGTGCTCAATCAATGCCTAAGAGAGTGAATGGATCTTTTACTCTTATAGATCTTTTTAAGTGCCTCGTATGATACAAGATATCTTTAAAAAATATTTTTGTATCACTCTTTTTGCTTCACACATGCATTAATTTTTGGCTTTGAAATAGATTTGTACTCTCGTGACAAATAAGGATTTTGTGTGAATGATTCATAATTAAACTAAAAATTAAGCCAATCTACATGATGAATTCTATCAGAATTCTTTTATTGTGCAATCAAAGCAAAAACCTAGAATAAATAAAGAGAAGTCCTGGGCAGTGAGGATTCACCTTTAATATATGATAACTCTTCAAAACTAGGGACAACCTCTTTACAGTACTCTTCCAAACTAAATAAACCAATGATGTTGCACATTTTCCAAATTAAAATCCTAAAGGTGTTCTTAAAAAGACACTAAATCCCTATCAGTGCACAATGCATATTATTTGGGCGATGATATCAAAAGAGGTTGAGTTTAATGCAGATGCCAATTCATTGTTTTTCTTTAACTACATTTGGTAGGCTTCTACAAACCAATCCCAAAATCTTATAATATACTGAATTCCTTCTCATGAATCAAGTTTATTCCCTCACATATCTTTACTTTTGTTGATTAAGCTTGCAACATAGGCTTGTAGAGCATTCTGCTCATTATTATGGTTAGAAGGAATATATAAAGATGGTTGATGATGTGACACAGTAGCATCATCAGACACCATTTGTCCTTGTGTTGGGTACTCACTAATGGTCTTCATATCTACTTCTAAAAGTGGAGCTATCACTTTCACACTGCAAAGACCTGTTATGGGCTCATGTATTGCATGTCTAAGCTTTTTTTTGTCTTGCCACTTTAATGGTATTTCACTTTAATTTTTGAAAAGTAAATGTGTTTTATCAATTAATAACCCATCAATTAAATGGATGTTAATGTTTAATGACAATCATACAGTTTATTTCGGGAGAAGTCATTCCTATAAAAATAAAAGGTAAAAAGAAGGATTAAGATCTTTCTTATATATATATATATATAAGTCCAAGATAATGCTGACCAACTATCCATCTATTCAAGAGTCCTTAAAGTTCCAAGTTCTCAAGGTTCTTCCAAAAGAATTCATAAAATTTTCAAGTTCTCAAGAATCTTCCAAAAGAATTTACTAAAGTTTCAAGTGTCCAAGCAATTCCTTTTTAAAAGGTTCACCAAAGTTTCCTATCACTAGGGATCACCTGAAAGGATCACCACCTTATCTTTAAGCTTACAAGGATCCCTCTTAAAAAGATTCATGGGATCTCCAAGACTTCGGGTCCTTTTGAAAAGGTTCGTCTAAATCTCCAAGTTTATTGGTTAAGAAGTTTCCCAAGATACTTCTAAATTCTTGAATCCAACAAAATGCATAAAACTAAAGGTTAAAATTCATGAAAAAATGAGAGAAAATTTAGAGAGAAAGATAAGAAAATAATAAAAAAAAAGACAAAGAAAAAGAATGAAAAAAATCTTTCAAAAAAAAAAAACTTCCAAAAAATTAAGAGAAAAAAAAATATTGTAAGATTTATACCAAGTTATTTTAATGCTCTCATATGATTTCTCTAAATTTTCAACACTATTTAGGGACATAAATGTGGTATATATAAAGAAAGTTTCCTTATTATACTAGGAGATAGGAGATAAACTTCTCTTTAGAAGTACTTATCTAAACTAGATACACTTTTGATCCCACCATAATTCTAAGTCAGAAGAGGTAAATTGAAGATAAATTTGCTTTTTGTGCCAAAAAGATAAAAAAGTAAATTAATCTTGAAGGGGAATTTATAGACATCAAAATTTCTACAAGTCTAGGCCATAATCCAAAGATCTCCATGACCAAACAAATTAAATTTATTAGGGTTTGGGTCTAAATTAAATTTGTTGGTTTTGGGCCCAAATTAAATTAAAAAAATCCTGTCCAAATACATTTCATGATTCTTACTTTCATATTCTTCAAACTAAAGGTATTTTAAGTAATTTTCATATCAATTTTTCTAAAATATCCTTTACAGAAAGGAAATTTAAAGTAAATTACACCTAACCAGTATTGAATAGAAAAAAAGCCATCAAATCAAAAGGAACAAGTATACAAGCAGAGAAGACAAGCAGAGAAGACGAATAAGAAAAGGAAAAAATAATAGACTGAAAATCAAACACAAATGCTTGGAAGTGCTTTCTAAGAAATTCAAATTAAATCAAGGAAGTAAAGGATCCGAGTTCTTTCCTTCATCAAATCAAATCAAGAAAACTAAGAATCAAAGTTTGTTCCTTCATCAAATAAAATAAAGCTAACATCTCACATGGTTATAACTTTTAAACTCGTGTGAATATTTTTTTTCTTCATTAAATAAAATCAAGTTAATATCTCACATGCATGGTTGTACAAATCCAATGGCAACTTATGACGTTACTAGATTGATGTTTTGACATAATATTATATCTATAATTAATTTTGATGTTGTGGATAACCATGATAACTTTTTTAATAGTTCATGCATAGTTAGTTTCATTGTTTAATATATGGAATAAAAGTTTGGTGGTAATAAAAGGTTAAACTTATGGATGGTGATAGGGGAATATATGGAATCAATTCCTGTCTTCAATTCTCAAGAATCTATTATAAGAAAATTAAGGGCTCATGGATCTGGCAGTCTTTTTTTGTGAAAGTTTAGGTTGGAGAGCTTGTAGAAGAAAAGAAAGGTTTGATGATCAATGTTTAGGTAATTTAATTCTAACTGTTATGTAGCTGGCTTAATACCATAATGACATTTTGGCTATTATGTTAACATTGACTTCATCATGAGATGGATGATTGTATTTGTATTTTTGTGTCCTTCATTTGCTGAATGTTTCTAGAACAAAAAACAAATAATTCACAATTGAATGCTGATATATGGATGAACTTAATTGGGAAAGAAAGTGATAAAAAATGCAAAGTGTGCTAGCAATGTGTCGAGGACATGAAATATGGAATTGGCAGGTTTTTTTTTTTTCTTTCCAAACAATGGGCTTCATATTCTGGTAAGAATGTTCTAAAAAAGAAGGAATTGTAGGAGAAGATAGGGCCCAGTTTGATTGTGATGCAAAAATAAACAAGAAATGATTGAATTAAGCAATTTAATGAGAAATAAAGGAAGAGAGGATGGACATATGGAGAAAAACAAGTTATTTGTTGAGTGAAGATAAAGCAATTTGATGAGGTATATGAATATCATTTTGTTAGATTCTGTTTACTTTTTTTTTTATTTGGAAAGTAAATGAAATTCAACCAAGGTTAATAACTTTTTCTTTTAATATATTTGAAAAGATAATTTCACCATGTTACGTATATATGAAATCAAATCAAATCAAATCAAATTAAGTTGAGATCTCATACGATTAAAGTTTTTGGACTTGTATGAATACTTTTTATTTTTATCAAATCAAATCAAATTAAGATCTCACACGTTTAAAATTTTCAGGTCCCTTTGAAAAGGTTCACCTAAATCTTCAAGTTTATTGGCTAAGAAGTGTCCCAATATACTTCCAAATTCTTGAATCCTATAAAATACATAAATTTAAAAGTTAGGATTCATGAAAAAAATAAGAAAGAATTCAAAAAGAAAGATAAGAAAATAATAAAAAAAGATAAAAAAAATGAAAACAAATTCTCACCTAAAAAAACCAACAAAAAAAAGTTTAAGAAAAAAAATGATGTGAGATTTATACCTAGTTATTTTAATGCTCTCATATGATTTCGTTATATTTTCAGCACTATTTATGGACATTAATGTTGTATATATAAAGAAAGTTTTCTTATTATACTTGGAGATAAACTTCTTTTTAGAAGTACGTTTCTAAACTGGATAGGCTTTTGATCCCATCACAATTCCAAGTTAGAAGATATAAATTTAAGATAAATTTATTTATTGTACCAAAATTAAAAAAGTAAATTAATCTTGAGAGGGAATTTGAAGACATTAAATTTTCTACAAGTCTAGCCCATGACCCAAAGATCTCCATAATCAAACAAATTTAGTTTATTGGGGTTTGAGCTTAAATTAAATTTATTGGTTTTGATTAAATTTAAAAAATCCAGTCCAAATACATTTAATGATTCTTGCTTTCATATCCTTCTAACTAAGAGTATTTTAAGTAATTTTCATATAATTTTTCCTAAAATATCATATAGATAAAAGAAATTTAAAGTAAATTGCAATTGGCCAGTTAATAAATAGACAATAAAGCCATCAAATCAAAGGGAACAAGCATACAAGTATAGAAGACAACAAAGAAGATAGATAAGAGAAGTAAAAAATGAGAGACTAAAAATCAAATATAAATACATAAAGGTTAAGGTTCTCTCTTAAAAATTCAAATGAAATCAAGGAAGTATGGGATCTAAGTTCTTTCATTCATCAAATCAAATCAAGAAAACAAAAAATTAAAATCCTTTCCTTCATCAAATCAAATCAAGCTAAGATCGCACATAGTTATAATTAACTTTCAAACTCGTGTGAATATTTTTTTTCCATCAAATCAAATCAAGTTAATATCTCACACGGTTAAAGTTTTCGAGCTCTAATGAATACTCTTCATCTTTATCGAATCAAATAAAGTTAAAATCTCACACGTCGGGCTCGCATGAATACTTTTCATCTTCATCTTCATCAAATCAAGTTAAAATCTCACATGGTTAAAGTTTTCGGGCTCGTATGAATACTCTTTGTCTTCAACAAATCAAATAAAGTTAAGATCTTATACGATTAAAGTGTTTAGACTCGTGTGAATGCTCTTCATTTTTATCAAATGAAATCAATTTAAGATCTCACATGTTTAAAGCTTTAGAGCTCGTGTAAATATATTTTACACGGTTAAAGCTTATAGGCTCGTATGAATATATTTTCATCCAAAGCAAGATTCAAATTTGACCATTAGAGCACCTTAAGAGAGTTTTTACTTTTTCTTGTAGTTAAATTCACTACTGTAATTTTGCATGGACAAAGAAAAAGATGGTGTTTTGTATTTTTCATACCAAATTTACTTCCATCAAGGATTGTATCAGGCCATCCTTCCCGTAATTTCTTTTTCTACATTGTTACTTCACTAAGCTTTCCTTTTCAACTC
>Ga0325404_1006658_pt1 | contig 12102 bp, 8 predicted proteins | sample PopdelMetagenome_18_FD_205664 | JGI IMG/M metagenome (GOLD analysis project Ga0325404, IMG submission 205664) | Populus deltoides microbial communities from Bellville, Georgia, United States - Xylem-Control-R1 | ecosystem: Host-associated > Plants > Phyllosphere > Stem > Wood/Secondary xylem... | reverse complement strand
AACCGTGGCCAAACAATCAACGGAAGGTAGTGATGCCTTTAAGAACCCATCTCTGTCATGGATGATTGGCTTTCTGTTTGTTGTTAGCTTTCTTGGACTCTTTTCAGTGGTGCCTCTTCGAAAGGTAGACTTCACAACCTTTATCACCAATAGAAAACTTATGATGCGAGATAATAAATAATAAAAATTAAAGTTAAAAAAAAAAGTTTTTAGAGAAAAAGCCAAGAAGAGAAAGCAAAGAAAAAAGAGAAAAAGGATTGAAGATATGCAAAATCTACAATATTTTCATTAATCGTCAAAAACTCTTTAACATTTAGAAACGTAGGTTATAAATATTAAAACTCTAATTAGAACAAGCGATTGAGCTTATGGTCCACTAAATAAAGTACCCAACAATAATTAAATCAAATTCAACAAATAAAGCCAAATTGATAAACCTCAACTAGAAGTTCATATAAATTAAACCAAAAAACATAAGTTAAAGCCCAATCTCTCAATTGTTTGGGCTATCCTCCATCATCTATGATCATACGCGTGCATAAATAATATTCCAGATTTGGTGTCCCCACCAATTCTCCCGGGGTTGAAAGAACTCGACCCCGTCGAGTATAGGTCAAGGCGACTCCGATAACACTCTCAAAGATAAGGATCAAGTTGTTGTGATGTCTATCTGATAATCCAAGTATAGTCTGAATCTGGTATTCAGGCCCATATACTGAGATTTGCTGAAGTTCACCATCTCTTGTAAAAACAACTTGTGCATTCAAAGTAGCATTAATATGTTCCTTTTGTGGCAAAGATATGGATAATAAGGTAGGGGTATCAAATAAACCATCAAGGATAGGTTGTATTTTATAAATACTGAGGTCTTTCATGTTAAAAGTAGAGCTAATATCAAAGTTTAATGACAATTTAATGACATAATTATTTGATTGAATCATTTGCAACACTTTGAATGGTCTTGCACTACTTACTTGCAATTTATGATCGGTTTTCAAAGGACACCGTTCAGGTCTAATCTGTATCATGAAGTAATTTCCAACATTAAGTGCATCATGATACTTAAGTAAATCAGCTCGAAATTTATATTGTTCATTACTTGCTTGAATTTGTTTCATGATCTCAATATGTAAATTATGAACCCTACATGGTAATGAATCAGCTGATTTAGACATCCTATCGTGAGGAGATATGGGAAGGTGTTCTATAGGCTTCTCATGTTTGTAACTATGAACACTACATGATTGAGGGTGTGGAATGAGACAAAAATTATTTGAAACCTGTGTAGATATGGTATGGACACAATAAAGTAAACTAGGATTATCTTCATCTTCCTCATCACGTGCCTGAGGTAAGGGGTCAAGAAGTTAAACATGTTGCTCTAAACTTATGATGTGCTAGACACCAAACATGTGGGGTGAGGAATCAAGTAATTTAGAAGAACTAATATCATGAGACTCTTCTAAGACCATACTTATCTCTATAGGTGATTCTACTGAAGAGTTCCCTAAAATTTCCTCTACCATTAAAGCAGACATATTAAACTCTTTCTTAACCTCATTCTCAAGCTCATGTGGACTCATTGTGTTAGGTCCCTCTTCTTGCACATCCTCGTCATCTAGGTCACTAAAATCCTTAAGATTGGGCTCATACACTTCAACACTATAATATTTCTCTTTACTTATATCCTTATGTTTTTGGATAACTAAGGGTGTAGAGGTGCAATCTAAAAAGATGACCAAAACCTAAACAATTAGTACACTTAACCTTTGAACTCACCTTAGACACTTCAATGACAACTCGTTTGCCCTTATCTTTCTTATAAAGTTGGGCGCTACTAAGATTAAGTCTGTGGGGTAGAGCACCTAACAAAGAATCACTACTTCTGAACTGGGACCTAGTAGGGATACTATAAAAGCCCTGACAATTCATCCACTGATTCTTCGTGACCAACTTGTAGTCTTGAACTAAGGTATAAACTTGGTTAAGGGTAGATACATATTGAAATACCACTTCTTATCTAAGATCATCATTTAAGCCTTTACAAAATCTACGCAAAGTCATGGCTTCATTCTCTCTTATGGCACATCTAATCATGTAATCATTAAACTGCGTTATATATTCATTGATAGACTTATTCCCTTGTCTTAGATTGTTCCATTGCTCTAAGAGTTTATTCCTATAAGAATGAGGTAGGTACTTCTTCTGAAGCTTTTGTTTCATTTTGATCCAATCAGTTATAGGAGGTTTACCTCTCATCTCTAAACAATCATCAACATCTCTCCAATAAATTTTGGCTTCATCAATGAGCATCATCTTAGCGAATCTAACTTTTCTATCATCAGACAAGTTATGCCACTCAAAGAATCTATCCATATCACGAATCCACATATCAAATATCTAAGGGTCATGACGACCGTCAAAAGTGGGGGTTTCTATTTTGTTAGGACTCAAAACTCTCTCATCAAAGTCATCATGCTTAGAGTAACCTAAATGATAGTCATAATGGTGGCGCTCAAAGTGAACTTGTCCATAATGATTATTCTTGTGATATTTATTGGTCTTTGAGTGCCTTATTCGAAAAATCTCTTGGAGCTCAATTCTTTTAAACATGTTGATCACCTAAGTTTGCAGTTCCCTTTAAATGGTCGTAAGAGTATCACTAAAGGTTGAGTCTAAAGTAAGTATAAACTTAAGCTTGGACACTGGATGATCATGACATAAATGCATGCAACACTAACTTATAAATGGAATTGAGATCACAAATGGTTCTTGCATGTAAAATCACAGTACAAAAATAAAGCTAACTTTTTTTTTATCTTTTTTTTTTCATAAATGTGAATATTAATCAAGAACAAATTACACTAATAAAATTGGAAGCATGTAATACTAGATTCTTAAGTGTAAATGATTAATCAAACACGATGTCATAAGTAATAACTCATAATTATCAAATAGAATAAGATATTAGTTATCACTGATGAAAGAGGTTGATGAACAAAAGTTAACAATTAAAAATACTAGGTGAGATTTTTTTTATGATTTTTTTTACACAAAAGTAATATTAATGATAACTTTAAATGAAAATTGCAAAACCAGAAAAGGTAAAATTCAATAAATCAAAAGCTAGACTGATTCACTAACTATATTTAAGGGAGGGAGCTGGAACTTGTTGCTGCTAACGTGGAAGACCGGATGACATGGCGGAGTATGCTGACATGGCATTAAAAGATTGCGTGGCAGCTAACATGGCAGGATAAGCTTAAGTGGCGGATGGCGCAGATGCTACTTCAGAGTACTGACGTAGCAGGGTGAATTATTTTGTGTTAAGAGCTTTTGTTTCCTTCTTCCTTGCCTTTTGTAATTTGTTGCCACTGCTGACGGCGACGACGGTGCAAGAAAAGTGGATCTCTGATTCTGCTTGGGACCGGCGGTGTGAGGAAAGGGGTTATGGTGTCGCTGCTGGACGGGGGACCGTTGATGCGTGGATCCGTTGCTATTGTTGAAGGCGATGGCACTGTGGACGGTGGCAGATAAAGATCTGTTGCGTTGCCTTTGTTGCGGTGAACCACCAGTCGGTGATGGCTGTGATAGATGGGTGGCTACGTCTGGTGGTCTGTGCTGCTGATTTGGTTGCTGAAGCCGAAAGTTTGCTGTGGAGGCACCGCTGCAAATGATTTGGCTGTAATCTGTCGGTGGCGTGGGGAATCACCTTCTGTAGGAGAATCTGTCGCCGTGGGTCTTGGTATGACCGGCGTTGAGGCAGAGTTTCCGATCGGCGTTGATGAATAATGAACGCTGAATAGTGAAATTTTTGGATGATGAACAGTGACAATTTTGATTTCGACAGCTGTTTGCTGTGGACAAGATGAACATTGTTTCCCTCTTTTTTTTCCAATCGGAACAGTAGGTTTTTTTTAACAGTGAACAATTTTCAACTTTTTTTTTAGATCAAACCGGATCTAGAGTTTAGCATGAACATTGTGGATCGTTTAATTATAAGAACAATTAAAAGTCATGCCCTAATACCAAATTTGATGCGGGAAAATAAGTAATAAAAATTAAAGCAAGAAAAGAAAAAAACTTTTAGAGAAAAAGCCGAGAAGAGAAAGCAAAGAAAGAAAAGAAAGGGGATTGGAGATATGCAAAATCTGCAATATTTTCATTAATCATAAAAAAATCTTTAACATTTAGAAACGTAGGGTATAAATACTAAAACCCTAACTAGAACAAGCGATTGGACTTATGGCCCACTAAATAAAATACCTAACAATAATTAAATCAAACCCAACAAATAAAGCTAAATTGATAAATCTCAACTAAAAGTTCATACAAATTAAACCAAAAAACATAAATTAAAGCTCAATCTCTCAATTATTTGGGCTATCCTTCATTTATGATCATACACGTGCATAAATAATATTTCGAGTTCGGTTTCCCCCACCAACTTCTCTGTGCATTTTGCGTTCTTGTTGAATGTATTGATTTTGCCAAAATCTAATCCTCATTGTTATTTCCAGGTCATGATTATAGACTACAAATTGACATATCCAAGTGGCACCGCAACTGCTTTTCTCATCAACAGCTTCCACACTCCTGCAGGAGCCCAGCTAGCAAAGTAAGGCATTATCAGACCTCATGCACATATAGTTGGATGATCATTCGACATGTAAAAGTATCAAATAACTTCTTTTTTTACTACCGTTTCAGAAAACAAGTGAAAGCGTTGGGCAAGTTCTTATCATTCAGCTTCTTGTGGGGTTTCTTTCAGTGGTTCTACACTGCAGGAGATGGTTGTGGATTTGCTCAGTTCCCCTCACTCGGGCTTAAAGCACATGAAAACAAGTAAAAGCATTACTCAATCTTCCAAAATCCTCTCTTCTTGTTGAATGTAGTTCCATTTATTATGGCATTCTGTTTCAAATTCGTTGTGGTATCTTTGACTAATAATGTTCTTGTTACATGTGCAGATTTTTCTTTGATTTCTCAGCAACATATGTTGGAGTTGGAATGATTTGCCCATATATCATAAACATATCAGTATTGCTTGGAGGAATTCTTTCCTGGGGTCTCATGTGGCCTCTCATAGATACAAAAAAGGGTGACTGGTATCCAGCAGACCTCAAACCAGGCAGCTTACATGGCCTCCAAGGTTACAAGGTAAGTTTTCTAACAAGTTTAAGGTGACAAGAATGCTATTCTTGAAGCCTTTTCATTCATAACATGTCTTATGCAATGAACTCAGGTATTTATTGCCATTGCCTTGATCTTGGGTGACGGTCTGTACAACTTCTTCAAGGTGCTAAGCCGAACACTCACGGCCTTGTTTTTTCAACTTCAAAGGAGAGATGCAACTGGTGTCCTCCCTATTGCAGACCGTTCCTCTCCCGAGACCTCCAGGATCTCATACAATGATCAACGCCGCACCCAACTCTTTCTCAAAGATCAAATTCCAACATGGTTTGCTGTTGCAGGCTATGTCGCAATAGCTGCTATCTCTACAGCCACGCTACCGCATGTATTTCCGGAACTAAAATGGTATTACATATTGGTTATCTACATCTTTGCCCCAGCCCTTGCATTCTGTAATGCTTATGGTTGTGGACTCACTGATTGGTCCCTTGCTTCCACCTATGGGAAGCTTGCAATTTTTGCAATTGGAGCATGGGCTGGTGCCTCTCATGGTGGAGTTCTTGCAGGACTAGCGGCCTGTGGAGTCATGATGAATATCGTCTCCACAGCCTCCGACCTCTCTCAAGATTTCAAGACTGGTTATCTAACCCTTTCTTCACCACGGTCCATGTTTGTGAGCCAACTAATTGGCACTGCAATGGGTTGCCTTATTTCACCTTGTGTCTTTTGGCTTTTTTTCAAGGCCTTTAAGGATCTTGGAACTCCTGGAAGTCAATACCCTGCTCCTAATGCTACTGTATTTCGAAACATGGCAATATTGGGGGTAGAAGGATTCTCGTCTCTGCCAAAGAATTGCCTCTATCTTTGTTATGGGTTCTTCGGTGCAGCTATTCTGATAAATTTGATCAAGGATCGATGCTTTGGGTAAGAAATGGGCCAGGTTCATTCCCAATCCAATGGCGATGGCTATACCGTTCTATGTTGGCCCATACTTTGCCATCGACATGTGTGTGGGAAGCTTGATTCTATTTATCTGGGAAAAGATTGACAAGGCAAAGGCAGATGCTTTTGGGCCAGCAGTGGCTTCTGGTTTGATTTGCGGGGATGGGATATGGACTTTGCCTAGTGCGATACTTGCTCTAGTAGGAGTAAAACCTCCCATTTGCATGAAGTTTTTGTCAAGGGGAACAAATGCTAAGGTCGATGCGTTCTTAGGGTCATGAAGTTGAAGTTCAGATCAACTTGAATAGAAACTGTGAAGTAAAGCTGAATTGCTTCACAGACTAAGGTTATCAAGTTTACATGTGAAGTTCGACTCAAAAAAGCTGTGGATAATCACCTGCTATTTTGTGGAGCCAACAACTATTTTCTCTATCATATATGAATTATGAGAAATAAATTTATCTTCAATAATGGACTTGTGATTTTTAAAAATAATTTTCTCTTGATTTTATATTGTTTCTCAAATTGATTCAAGTTTAAAAAAGATTTTTTTATGGCTACTAAAATTAATTTAATTATAAGACCCGAAAATATTATAGGTTAATTTAACAATACTAAATCAAGACTTTAAGTATGATGTATTAGTTTTTTTACTTTTGATGTTTTTTTATAATCTATTTTTATTGGCTGCTTTATGCTTTTGTATTATTTATTTTCTTTTTCTTTTTTTTTAATTTTGTTTTTGGTTATTTTTAATTTTTTAAAAATATATATTTAAAAAAAAGTTGAGGTTTCCAGACTTTATTAACAAAAATAATTAAGAAAACGTAACAAAAGCATCAACTTCAAAGCGAAGAGGGTATGTTTTTGTCAACAAAGTGCTTGTATTTTATTATGCATAAGACTACGTACATTAATTTTCCAGACTAACCATTTAATTTGTAAAGGATCATAATTATAAACGGGCAGTTATATTACTAAAGGCCACGTGGAGAAGAAAAGGATCATTATTTTGCATGGTGTTTTTATTTTTTTATTCTAGTTATCAAACTTTATCAATTTATTTTTTTACACATCAAATTAATCTACTTTTGATGTCTAGTAAATATTTTTAAGGCAAGTCATTATTTAAAAAAAAAAAAACTGAAACCTACTTTTGAAATGATGATTGAATACTGTCTAGTAAATAAATGTTATAGTGGAAGTTAAAAACAAAAAGGAGCACATTAATAATTAGACAAATGAGTTTTATTCTTATTAAAATCATCAGGATTTTTTTTCCGGGTATACATGTGGAAAGCTTTTGATTTTTACTAAATAAATGACATAGAAAAAATGTTATGTTTTTAAAAAATTAAAGATAATAATTAGAATTTTTTTTCCATTACTCTTCTTATATAAAAAAAATAATATTTATGTCCTATAATTAAGTTAAAAAAAATTAAAAAGCATTTCACAGCAAAGCAAATGATCTGATCATATTTTTATTGTGTTTTATCTTTTATCTTCACAAACTAGTTTTTGGTTAACATTAAAATATTTTTTAGCATTTATTAACTCATATAATTCTTAATCTATTTAATTATATATATACATCAAATTTTGAGTTAAGAAATAAGATTTTTCTTTAGCTAGCATTAAAACCTCGATCTTAACTAGATTATTCCATGTTGGATTTTATTACAAACAATATGAATAGTGCATCTCCTACATCAGTGTGTTATATTTAACAATAATAATAATAATAATAATTTTTCTTAGATATGAATCCTAAAATTTAAAATAAAAAAAATCAACAAATATAATATTCTTCCTTAACTGCGAGTTTAATTATCGGGGTTTTTTTATTCTCCAATTAATATTGTGCAAGAATCCTAGCTAGCAAATATTATAGAAATTAAGTTGAACAGTCGAAGGTTTGGTACAGCCATGATTTTTCGTTGGCTGCGGTGGCCATGGACAAATATAGCAAGCACCTCAATTTCCATTTTGCAGGCTTTGAATGCTGGATTTCTGGCTGGACCATCTCATCTTCTTCCCCCCATGTATCAAGTCAAAAGATACCTTTTATTATCAAAAAAAAGAAAGAAAAAAAGATACCTTTTATTAAGATCATGTTTAGTCTATTCTTATATTATTTTTCATACTTTACGGCGGCCGCATTTAGTCTTTGCAAAAATTAAAGATTTAGGGTTTATTTTTTTATTATACGCATCAAGACCTATTTAATTTAATGCAGAAATAACTGATTTGTTTTTTCTAAACATAGAAGAGTAAGAGTAGAGAAGAAGTTCTCGAGAGTCGTTATGGTAAGTTAGCCCTTTTCTTTAGTTAGAGATAATAATATATAATCTATTTTGATAGAAAAATCTAGGTCACATTGATTTGAGTTTTAATGATTAAAATCTCTTTTGACATAGTCAGTGGATAGTTATAATTCTTTACGTAGATTTTTCTTTCTTTCAAAAAAATAGATAGCTATTATTAATACAATTAAAACATTCTAGTTGGTGGTTAGTGGTAAAATCTTATGACTAAAAAGTTTGTTTTTCTTGTAATTTCATATTTGAGCCCTGTAGTTACTAATATAATAACCACGAAAGACTTACATGGTCGTTAACTTTAGAATCCATTAGATTAGTCGAGGTGCGCACAACCTAATCCGGACATCCATATTAATAATAATTAAAAAAAAACATTTGAGGTGGTGGAAATAATGAACCTTTTGAAGCAATCCTTTACTAGGGAAGATGACACTGTTATCAAGACTTGGACAAAGTTTCTTGAAAAGTCTGGCCTTTTGAAGCAACCCTATATTACTACTGGGCAAGAGAACTCTATAAAATAGCAACTCCTTTTCTGAAAAAAAAAAAAAAAAACGTTTCTACGTCTTTTTGGATTTTTTTACTTAGAATTTTGTCGAATTATATTTTTTATCTCTATACTTTTGAACATTATACAATTCAGTCCAACATTTTATTATATTTACATTTTAATCCTTAAACTTGAGAAGAGAGAGAAAATTATAAAAAAAAACAAAAAAAAATTGATTGTTTCAATTTGATTGACAAAAATAATCAAACCTCGTGTAGAAGTATTCCTCTTGATGAGAGGAGTGTTGTTGAGTGTTTTTGGGCTTCAAAATTACCTAAAAAGGCATATAAGGGTTGAGAGAGGTTTTTTTATTTTCAGTTAAATTTTATATTTTTGAACCAATTAAGATATTTTTTGAGTTGAGAAATTAGTTTTTTTAATGTTATAAAAATGCTTTTTTGAGTGTTTTTAGGTGGAAGAAGGTTAAAAATTATATTGTTTGGCTAAACATTTGGCCAACATAATTTTTTAGTCACCTCTACAATGATTAAAATTTAGATTCATAGAAAACATATCATTTCCTTTTTAATGTGAAAAAAAATATTCAAGCCCTAAGCGTGTGGGCTTGGGCCGGCAAACCCACTCGCCTAGTTTTATTTTTAAAGCTCTAGTTCCATGCCTTTTGTCTTATTTTTAAAGGCTTAATTTCACGTAATTAACTTTTTTTTTTAATAATTTTTCAGCAATATTTAATTTTAAAAAAATTAAATAATTCAAAATATAATATATATAATTTCTTTTAAATTCTTAGATTTATTAAGAGTTTTTTTTAGATATTATCTTACTAGATTCCAATAGATTTTTGCATTGTTCTAACAATCATTATTCTTTTGACAATCCATTATAATCATTTTTTTTATTGCTTTACTATTATCATCAATTTTTATTATCATATAATTAAATAAAAAATAATTTTAGATAAAAAACTTAATAAAATTAACCGAGATAATGCCCCGGTCGAGAGTTTGAGATTGATTTGCCACCACCCTCATATTGAAAAAAACAAGAATGTCATCTTGAATTATTTTTGTTAAGTCAAGCCATGTTTTTATTAATATTTTATGGTTGATTTTTTTTAAAATGTGTCAAGTTGATGGGGTCACATTAATCAATCCTAATATGGTTTAATTTAAACCAAAGTTAAACAAGAATTCAGGTTAAAAGATTTCAAAGTTGACCAATTGAGCTATGTTTAATTTTGTTAACATTAAAATCTTTTTTTAATATTTATTAACATATATAATCATCAATTTATTTTATCAAACATATATATCAGATTGTGAGTTAAGTATTGATATTTTTATTTAGTTAGCATTAAAACCTCAAATCCAAATTAGGTCCAAGTTGGATACTAAAACGTTTGATTTCCTAATTATTATTTTCTTTCAAATATAAGGAATATTCTCATATCACCTTGCTTATATATTTATCAAAACTCCTTGTTTTTACAAACAATATTAAGGGTGCATGTCCTACATCAGTTTGTTATATTAAAAAAGATTAATAAATTTTCTTATATATATGAATACTAAAAATTAAACTCGAAAAATCAAAAAATAAAACATACTTCCATAACGGTGAGTTTAATTATTGGGGTTCTTGATTTGTCAATATTGTGCAAGAATCCCAGCAAGCAAATATTATAGATATTAAGTTGAACAGTGAAGGTTAGGAACAGCCATGATTTTTCGTCGGCTGCGATGACCATGAATACTACTACTAGTCTAAAGTAAATTATTGGGATTTTTAAAATCAATCTTTCCACCGTGGTTTTTTTTAAAAAAAAAAGAAAGAAAAAAAGAGGTTAAATCAAGACCTTCTCGTAAGTCAGAGATAATATAACCTATCATGACAGAAATATCCAGAACATTGATTTTGATTTTAATTTTAATAATATATATATTAAAATTTCTTTTCACTTAGTCAGTGGATGGTTATAATTTTTTTTATTAGCAGTATTTGTTTTTCAAGTGTGTGTGTAAAAGGAAATTGAAACCATTAATTTTAAATTTTAAAATGAATTCATCTAATATGATGGGATATATATGTCATCCTATCCGAGAGGAAAAGCTTATTAAATAGCATGTACAAAATGAATGGAAGCCTGGTAATTATTATAAAGTTTTCTTCCTTAATACCGGTGCAAACCAATCGTGCATAACATAAACAGATGTTAAAATTAAATTATTTTTTTTAATATAGGTGTTTGGGTCAGCTTGCACGCACCTCGACTAATCTTACGGGTTTTGAAGTTAACGACCATGTAAAACTCCAGTAGCCATCATATTAGCAACCACATGACTCGAACTTGAGATCACATGAGGAACAAATCTCTTAATTCTAAACTCTTACCAATAAACCACCTATTAGATATTTCTTGAAATTAATTTTCTTGCTATTAGGGGTTGTTGTCATGCTTTCCTTCTCTTCTAAATTCTACTACCAATTGTTGAAAACAATGATTGTTGACTGATTCATCCACTACATTGATTTCTTGAAATTAGGCTAAAAATTAAGATTATGTTATGCTAATTTTCCTTTATTTTCCAAGATTTATTTTCATTTTGGATTTTAAGATATTATCCTTAATGTTTGAGGCTTCTAATTCCATTATCTCGTATAGGTCAGTTTTCTAGCTTATTTAAAAACATTGTAAACTTTATAGAGAGGTTTTAGGTTCTTTGTATTTTAACCCTACTTCTACCCTCTCTTTTTTTTGTCCTTTTGGGCTTGCTATTGCCTTGTTTTTGCTCCTGCTTTGGATATTCAACACATACAACATACCCAAAAAATTTTGTATGCATGGCCCTTGTATTTGTTGGGTGATTATAAGATCAAACTGCCTCATGAATCCAATAAGAATTCTAAATAGGAATTCTTTTAGACTAATTAAGAAATCTTTCTCTAATTTAATTAGGAATGCTTCTTCTACAATTCAATTCAATGTACCAAATAAAATGACATTGAATTTATTTTCCACGAATAATTAAGACTCAAGTACTGTAGATGCACAAAACATAATTCTTGACCAAAACATAGTGTAGTTATAAAAGTTCAGCTCAACAATTAAGCATGTCCAACTCAACCGAATGGCTTGATTCCAAAAATCCACAAATCTAAAATAATAATGCTATTTCTTTTCCTGGCATAAAT
>Ga0325404_1006655_pt1 | contig 12102 bp, 8 predicted proteins | sample PopdelMetagenome_18_FD_205664 | JGI IMG/M metagenome (GOLD analysis project Ga0325404, IMG submission 205664) | Populus deltoides microbial communities from Bellville, Georgia, United States - Xylem-Control-R1 | ecosystem: Host-associated > Plants > Phyllosphere > Stem > Wood/Secondary xylem... | reverse complement strand
GATGTACATTACATACAAGGTTTATCAAATGGGAAGGAGTGCACCTAAGTCATTGTCTTCACTAAGCCTGGGGCTTGAAAGAAAATGTAAGTGCTACAACGGGTATTTTGTCAATGGATATGTTTTCCATACTGAAGAATACGGGTAAGGAAGAAAGACATACAACAACGGTGTTTGTGTTAAGGGATCCACTAGTAGTGAGTTAGAAGTTGACTACTATAGTAGATTAGAAGAGGTTGTCGAACTGCAATATCATAACGAGCAGAATAAAGTGTTTTTATTCAAATGCTATTGGTATGACACGACTGACAAAGGAATTAGAGTTGATCCACACTATGGTCTGGTTGAAATCAACTCAAAAGCTAGACTCCGCAACATAAACGATGTCTTTGTTTTTGCAAAGCAATGTTAACAAGTTTATTACACGTACACCCCTTCATTTAGAAAGGATCGATGAAGAGTGGATTGGTTGTCTGTTTTAAAAACGAAACCCCGGGGTCGTGTCGAGGTTGTTCAGGATGAGAACGAAGACACAAGTGTGCGAGATGAAGTCTTTCAAGTTAGTGAGTTGGTTGAACCATATCAAATTGCTCCTTCGATTGAATTGGAAGAAAATTCAAATTTTCGTGTTTTCGATGATAGTCTTGTTGATGTTGATGCAGAGGAGTTGAATGTTGTTTTGAGCTCTAATTGACAAGCAAATGTTGATGAAGAAGATGATATCTATATTGAAGATTGCGATGAAGGTGATGACAATTCAATTGATAACGAAGAAGAAGAAAATTCTGACTAACAATCAAAATGAAGCCCTCTGTAAAACCAATTTTTTTTATGTAATTTAGATTATGGATGATATATTTTGTAACATGAAATATTTATTACTTGAAATAATTACTTGAAATGTCACAATCACAAAATAATTACTTGAAATGCCACAATCACCGACGTCCATACCGATGGAATAAGTCCGTCGGCATTACTTGAAATGCCACAATCCTCGACACCCATACCGACGGATTAAGTCCGTCGGCATTTCACATAGAGTTCGAAAATAATTACTTGAAATGCCACAATCACCTACGTCAATACCGACATAATAAGTTCGTCGGCATTTCACAGAGAGTTCGAAAATAATTACTTGAAATACCAAAATCACCGATGTCAATACCGACAGATATAAGTTCATTGGTAAGTTGTCAGCGGGCTAATTTTACCGACAAAATTACTGATGGACTGTGCGAATTCCAAAGGGTTGTGTATTAAATGCATCTCTGACCGCATCCTCTTGCCGACAGAATTACTGACGGACCACGAAAAATATGGAGGGTCATTAAAAATTTTGGTGCCAAATTCAAAAATTACCAACGTATTTTTGACACTTCACCGACATAATAAATTAAAATAATAATTAATTTTATATCCGTCGGTAAAACTGCAATATAAGTTCCAACGATCGCCCCTTCAGTTTTTTTTTTCTTCTCATTTTTTCACCTTAAATTTCGATTCTTTTCCTCTCCATTCTTCAAAGCTTTCACCTGCAATCTCTAGCAAGTTTTCTTGTAAATCTTTTCAGTTTAAAAGGTATGTGTTTTTTCTATTTTATTTTACTTTAAGGCTTTTTTTTGCTATTTTTTTTCTATGTTTTTTGTTTTGGTGTATTTTTTGTAATGTAGATAAAGTATTGAATTCAACACATTATTAAAGTAAGCATATTTCATTCGTAAAGTCTATAGTTTTTTTTTGAATTTATTGAATATTTTTTATTGTTGTATTGGCATAATTATTATTAGTTAATTTGTTGAATATTTATTGTTAATGTTGAATTTACCTTAGTATTAGTAATTGAATATTTTGGAATAATTGTTAATTTTACTCTATTATTGCATGATTTATGTTTAATTTTTTCCATTAATTTTAATTGTTAGTCTAGAGTTTTTATTTATTTATTGAATATATTTTATTGTTGTATTGGCATAATTATTGAATAATTTGTTGAATTGCAATTCTTAATGTTGAATTTACCCTATGATTAGTAATTGAATACGTTGGAATAATTAGTATAGATTGGGTCAATTGGTTGTGGCTATTGTTAATATGTGCAGGTTTGTGGATTTAGGTAGTATCCAGTATAGGGGAGGTGCTGTTGAATTTTTTTTTTAACATTTAAATTTAATTATATAATTATTTGTATAGAATTGTGTAGATGCGTAGAATGAAAACCAAAGCTAGTTGCTCACGTATGGTCGCTACTAGTTTGTCTAGCAGCGAGGATGATATTTTCTTAGGTGCCTCTCAAGAAGAGGCACCTACACTACCTGCGCTGTCAACCGATGCTGCCTCTTCCAGTGCTACTTCACAGTGCGTAGGCGGCGTGCCTTCACAGCGGAATCAATTTACCCGCAAGTACGAGGCACAGTGGAAGGACGACCTTTGAATGTAAGTTTGTTAAGGTTTTAGGTTTTTTTTTTAAATTACAACATAATTTATGAAGTAATCATTATTGAATTTATTTCATTTATTTTCAGGTTTACAAACATTGAAGCCGTCTGAGTAATATCATCGGTGTTTAAATCGTTGATGGAGATTCTATTGTTTCAATGGAGTCAGATATCCAAGCATCCTGAATGGATGCCTCAAATCAATGAATGGTTTGACAGGTTTGAGGTTGATGTTAATTTATAATTTTCAGCTTATTAATATAATTGAAAATAAATTATTATTTTTATTTAAAATTAATTATTTATACACAGAACAAATTCTGCTGGGACAGTGAGCATAACACTGTTGCGAGGAGGGTGTGGGAAAATCACGCGAAAAATCGAAAACAATACAAGATTTTTTTTAGACAAAAATTTTTGTTTCGAAATGTAATTTTTGGTTGCGTGAAGTAGGTTGCGTGATTTTTAGTATGAAGCACAAAAAAGGGCAAACCAAACTGCGAGATATAGGGGTTTCCAAGGCTGGAACGATGTTGCGGTTTGGAGGGATTTCAAACCGATATACATTCCGGAAGATATATGGCCGCATTATCTTGAGCACGTGATGTCTGAGAGGTTCACACGACGCTCACAGTCAGGTGCTGGCAACCGAAATCGGCCAATTCATGGTTCGGTGATAACAAACACTGGCGGCTCGTTTCGTTTGCTGTATATGCGAAACGGATGGTAAGATTAATTTAAATGAAATATATCGTTAAATTAAGTTGTTGTTAATAAATATTTTTTCATTATAGGCTACGTCTCTTGGACGTGAGCTGAGCTCGATGGAGCTGTTTGTGGAGACGTACGTGCAGAGTCAAGACCGCCAAAAGGAGGCGCAAGAGTTCGTTGATAACCATGCTCAACATTTTGTGGTATGTTTGTTCAACCATTTTATTTTGTAAGTTATTATGTTTATTGAATTGAATATGATGATTACTTTTTTTATTTTCAGGAGACCTATAATAATCGGTTGAGGGAGAGATACGGGGATGATATTTTGACCCATCCGGAATTCGATCCGGATTTATAGATGGAGGTTGGATCGTCAGGTGGATCCGATAAAAATCGGGTTTATGGGCTCTCCAACACTACGGCCGACAACTTGCGGTCGACTCGTAGTTTTCAACCGTTGGGAGCTCCTAATCAATATCGAGCTCCCAATCTAAAGAGTTCGTGGCCTTGCAGCAACACACGACTCAGCTCACCGAAAAATATGACCACCTATCAGCAGAGTATGCACAACTCAAAGCGTGTCTCATGCACAACAAAGAGCGGAGTCTGAACAAATCAAAGCGTCTCAAGCACAACAAAGAGCGGAGTGTGAACAACAAAAAATGACTTATGAACAGCTTCGCGAAATGGTCATGAATATGGAAACATAGAGTGAAACATGTGCGCCTAATCCTTTTTGGCCGTATAACCACCAGCCTCCTCCTCCAGGATCTCCTCCTCCTCCTCTAACTCCACCTTTATATTAATTTGTAATAAATATTATTTACCTTTAAAACTTCATTAATATTTTTTTTGAAACACATTCAGTTTGTAATGAATATTATTTAACTTTGATTTTTTTGTTTTTGATGTTTAATATAAATTTTATTTGCATAATTGGTTTTTATTACCATTAATTTATATAATTTTATATTATATATTCTAAATAATTTTTTAAAAACAAATTTAGAAAAAACTATTACCATGGGTTTTACCGACGGAATGAATCCGTTGGCATCTGACAGTAGCATTCACCGACGCATTTACAGACGGATATATTCGGTCGATATTTCAAACACTCACCGACAAATTTACCGACGGGCTTAATCCATCGGCATTTGACAGTAGCTGCCACACTTACCGATGAATTTACAGACGGATATATTCGGTCGGTATTTCAAACACTCACTAACAAATTTACCTACGGTACGTATCCGTCGGTAAATCACGATATCACCAACGAAATAAAAATCCATTGGTATATTTCAAGCGGGAAACTTTTTTTTTGGTGCGCAAATTCCGTCTGTAAAACCATCGACAAATGGTTTTTTTGTTTTTCTAACTGGTATAGCGACGGAATGGGGAATCACCGACGAAGGGAAACCTAAGTCCGTCGGTGAAGACGTCGGTAAATAAATCACCGATGAACTTCTAATCACACACCGACAGAATAGTTCCGTCGGTAAAACTTTGAAATCTTGTAGTGAAATATATTAAAACAACAACATCTTAGATCAACTTAGACCAGCCAAATCTATAATCCAGATCATAAGACCGTGATAACCATATATAAAATAAATTATAAAACTTAATTTTATCAATTCAATGTCTAGTGATGACATTGAAAAACAAAATCAACTAAAACAGGAAAAAATATTCCGAGTCAACTCGATTAACTTGCTAAACTAGTGATGATACGATCAAGACTACACCAAAAGATCCAATGCAAATTTCAACTACACTAATTACAAGATCATGGACAAAAAAACTCAAAGATGCATTCAATACGTTATTCATAGAATTTGGGCCAAAGTGAATTTCAAGGAGGTTACAACTTTAACAAGTAATGATCATATCTTGATCAATCTAATCTATGTATAAAGAGGCCTAATCTATCTACTTAATGGACTAAGTAATTTCAACAGTTAAAAATTTATTTTTTCTAATATATATTTTTAGCTTGTATTGAAGTTTTTTTTAAGACAGACTTTGATTTCAACAAATTATTATTAGTATGTGCGAGAGTTTGCTTATATATTTTTGTTCTTCATTAAACTACTCTAACTTATCGAAGAATTAACCAAATTTTATGATGTCTTTCATAATTCTCATTCACATCTCTTTGTAGGCGTTGGGTGGCGGTTTGGTTATCTATTGTCTTAGCACCTCGGTATAGGTTATCGTTGTATCAAACTCAATTTCAAACTCAATCTTAACTTTCTTAGAAAGATTCGATTTGACTATGAGTTTTTAGGTCTTTATATCCACGAGGTTCGTATCAATTGGTATTAAAGAAAAACTTTAAATCAGGTTAAATTCCTTGGATCTTCAAGTTTTTTGTATATTTCATTGTTGCTATGTTTTTATTTTATCTAAAAACTAGTTATCACATCAAGTAAAAAAAAAAAACAAAGAAAGGGAAATTAGATGCCACGGCCTTGTCCATACCCAACCCTAGATGCTCCGAACATGGTCCCTACCTAATCTCGAGCACGATGATCTTAGATTAACACCCATGTGCCACTAGCATAATAAATGCAGTCCTCATTGAATTTTGACATGACTCCTCCATCGTATACTACTAATGTAAAAAAAGCAATATTAAAAACTTTACAAAAACAATTTCTTGAATAAAAAGTTTTGAAATTTTGTTTTAATTTTATTGTAAACAAAAAGTAAGTTTTCATATCTCGTTTGAAAAAATGATATTATACACCTCTTATATTGACGGTGCAACAAAAACACAGAGTCTATCATTTGCTATGTTATCACTCTGTGCACCCTTCCTAGTGCCAACCTTTGTTCTGTACTATATGTTTATTATTTGAAAACTTCAAAGTTAAATTAGTAACAAAATATAATTTCTTTTAGCCCATTTTCCTTATTAATTCAATATCCAAATCTAAAAGCTTAATAACTTTTGTTTTTCCCATCTATATCCAACATGGAAACTAATATTTCTAAGTTTTCTTGTGTTATAAGAATTCAAGATTTACGAAAAAAAATTAATTTTTTGAGTTGTGAAATTACATCATAATTGTATGAATTAAATGTAGAGTTGTGGAAAAGGGATTGTATAACGAGTTTAAAATTTGTTAGGAGTATTCTCACAAAAATAGTGCTGAAAGACACAATGGGCAGTGGCAACGCATGGAACAATGTGAAAATTAGCAGCGTTGATAGGATTGACAGCATCGATAGAATCAACAGCAGAGATTGACAATAAGTTTCGACGATGGATAGTCCAAGGCTTGATGAAAAAACACTACTGACATGAATGACAACATGCATAGGCAGTTACAATGTGCATGGACAATGACATATTTGATAACAATGTACGTTTGACAAAATACAAGGAGATGAGTTGATGTTTAACATGAATTCTGACATGGAAAGTGAACAGTCTAAGACATGCTGAGACATAGTAGGACCGATGATAGTTAGGCAGTTGGTTTATGGGAGGCAAGCCAAGGGAGTTAAAAAAGTTTGGGACAATTAGTTGTAGTTTACAATAGTTTCTTAATGGCCAGGACATGTGGAAAAATGTCTTAATCTATGTAGGAACTTAAGAACTGTTTTCTTAGTAACTTCCATTATGTTGTAATATATGTAGGCTATAAATATTATAATGTAGCATGCAAGGAAGATATTGTGCATAACACATACTAAAAGACTTGTGTAACTTCCTTTTTACTTATGCGTTCTGCTTGTCTTACAATAGGGGAAAGTGTGGTGAAAACCTTCTAGTGAGGGGCAAACACTTAGTTGGAAGGCAAACGTGAGTGAATTAATAGAGGGTAAGGCTGAGTCTGACAGGGCCAGGCTATAGCATAAGGCTAAAACTTAGACGAGGTTTTAACCATGTGACAATTGGTATCAGAGCATGGGATGTTCTGGAAACATCAAGGATAATTCTGTAGAATAGATGAAAGATTTTGTTGTAAAGCTACTATGGGGTAGTTTGTGAAACTTGTGGCTTAACTTCATATGCCAAAAGCTATGAAAGTAATTTGGGAAAGGATGATGTGTCTTGAGGACTTAATGGGTTTGACTCCAGAACATGAAGATCATTCAGTTAATGAAAGGCTGGAGTTGGCTATAAAAATTATCGGGAGGGTTGCTAGATAATATGTTGAACTCATAACTGAATCAAGACGCAAGTGGCAGGTTGTAGAGGAAGAGATGTCTATCTTAAGGAAGGCAGTCGCAGACACTACTGAGGGTAGTGGCACTTTTAAGCCTAAAGTTCTAGAACCTAAACCATTAAGGGATGCAAGAAGTTATAAAGAGTTGAAGAATTTCTTGTGAGATATGAAACATTTCTTCAGTGTGGCCAAAATTAAACTGGATGGTTAAGTGGACATCACAATGATGTATTTATTGGGCAACACAAAATTATGATGGCAGAAAAGGTCCAAGGAGGACTTGAATGCTGGGTGACCTAAAGTGGATACATGAGAGAGTCTGAAATATAAATTGAATGAACAATTTCTAACCCACAACAAGTCCTGGATTGTGAGGGAAGAATTGAAAAATTTGAGGCATGAAGGGTCTAAAAGGGATTATGTAAAGACATTTATTTTCTTGATTCTAGATATTGACAATATGTTAGAGGAAGTCAGGCTGTATAAATATTTATGTAGTGACTAGTGAGGGGAATGCTTGGGCTTCTGGATATTTTTCAAAGCCTAAGTATAGGGATGAGATGAAAAAGAAGAAGATTCGATGAGAAAGAACCTAGGTAGGCTACTGACAAGGGAAAGTCAGAATTGAAGGTCATTGATAACAGTGTAAGACCAAATTTATGTTGTTTTATTTGTGATGATAATTATTTTGCTAGGGATTTCCCAAAAAGAGAAAAACTCAATGCTATCTCAATGTAGGAAGGTGTTTGAGGATTCTATATACATTAATCCCATGTGTGTGCTAGACAATTGAGTTGAAAATTCAATTGTGATAGGCCAGCCTAGTGGTGAAGGAAGTGACTTAGCCATTCTGCTTTGGGTGTGGTAAAGTTAGGGTTGATTTGTGCATTTTGATGAAGAGACAAATTAAGGGTAATAGAAGTATGCCTATTAAAAAAATCTTTGGGAGTCCCAAAGATCCCGTTAGACAGATCTAAAGTTGTTTAGGATTATACAAAGATTACCTGAAGATTTATTTTTTTTTTTGCTTTGAATATATGCTTCAAGGCTAGGTTATTGCAAACCACAACCCATCCAATTTTCTAGCCTCTAATGGTGATCCACATTAACTACCAGTGACAAATCTCCTAAACCCTTTTAGGAGAGAGAGATTTCTATACCTTAAAGTGGTTTTATATTGAACTCTTTTTACCTTAAGAACTCTTTTTACCTTAAGAACCCTTAAAAAATAAGATGCATAACATTCTATTTTTAGGGAAACCTCAAAACTCTATAAATAAAAAAATATCAATTTGCCCCTTAAATAACATCACATATATTATTTTAGTCTAATTTTAGAAATTTATTCAATCAATTCTCTACTTGATTTTTCTAGGTCTAGCATTCTATTTCCTTGTATAATTTACACTCTAGTTCTCAATTTCTAAAACTTATTATAATCAAGTCATATTTGATTAATCATTCTATTTTAATTTATGACTAATGGTTCTTATGTGTGTGACTCATTAGATTTCTTAATAAGTTGACCAAGATATAAATCATAATCCTAAATAAAATATGATTAAATAAATTAAACAAATTAATTTATTATGAATTTAATAATTGATTAATTTATATTTGAAAATCGAGATTAATGGGATTGGTCTCGATGCTTTGAGTTTGACTCAAAGATGTTTTGATCCTGTTGGAAACAAGTAGGCTATAGAAGACTTAGTCACAACTTGGTTCGAAAACAGGTTGATGATGGAATTATCAATTTTATTGGCATTATAGGATAAATGAATGGTGTTCTGGATGTGAACGAGGGCAAAGCCGAGAGGTTATGTGTGTGGACACAAATTTATGATAGTGGACAAACTTAGTGCATGTGTATTTCATGTCTGGCTGAAGAGGAAGTTAGGTTCTTCTAGTATGGGAGGTTTGTAATGGGATTAAAATTCATCAATGGCACGCTAACAAAAATAATATCGGAATGACATAGTTGGCAGTGACAACCTGTGGGACAATGTTAAAATCAGTAGCGTCAATGAAATTGACAACGTCGATAGAATCGACAGTTTGGGTTGGCTAAGAATCTAGATGATGGATAGTCCAAGGTTTGATGAAAAAACTACTGGCACGAATGGCAACATGCATAGGAAATGGAAACGTGCATGGATAGTGGTAGATTCAACAGTAGTGCATCTCTAACGATTCGACAGGAAATAAGTTGATGTTCAACATAAATTTTGACTTGGACAATGAACTATCCAAGGCATGCCAAGACACAATAGGACTCATAGCATGGGTGTTGATTGTTGTAACATTGGTTTGTGGGAGGCAAGCCAAGGGAGCTACTATAGTTTGAGATAGTTAATGATGGTTTTTGCCTGTTTCTTGTTATTAATATTAATAAAAATTAAGGGTTTGTCCTCTAATTACTTGAGCTTGACTTTATACATCTTGTATCTTTTGCGTTACGTTTATTTTACAATAAAGACAAGAATGGGGAATACCTTCCAATGAGGGAGGAATATTTAGTTGTCGGATAAAATCGAGTGGATGAGCGACTAAGGTAAGGTTGGGTTGCTACATGGAGCTGAAACTTGGATGAGATTTTAACCCTGTGACAGATAGCGTGGTATCTTTTCCATATCTGTTGCGTGACGGAGACGATCCAAAATAGCATATATATTCGAATGTTTTGCGGGAGTGTATGCATCGACCCTATTGAATAATTAAGCAGTCGAATCCGACCACGAAAGGGAGAGTTTGTGTCTTATTAGCAGAAGACAAACCTAAGGGGAAGTTGAAAAGAGCTTTTCATAGGCCCTCTTTTAAATACCAGCAAAGCAAAACAAAACAGTGTGAAAACACCGAAACCAAAACAAAACAAAATAAAAGCCGCGTGCACATAAATAAACAAATACCTTGTGACTCTTCCCATATTCATTGCATGGGTCCCCTCTTTATAATGCCTTTATCTCACTCTTCTCTTGGTCCCTCTCTTCATGTTTAGAGAGATGTGGGAGAGGGAATTACTGGTGGGGTTGTGATTAAAAGCACAGTCCGAAAGAAATGGCTCGAGAGGACAAGCACTTCCCATCTTTCTCAACCACCCATTTTGGTCATCTTCCTTCTATGACCAAAATACTCTTTTCAAGCGGAGGCATCTCACAGACAATGCTTTGTAGATCAAGGGTCATTTTAGAGCATATGCATTCCCTTTATGAAAGGGTTGACGAACACTACTCCAATGTAAACTCTCTCTTCCTCTCTCTGTGCAACAACAACATTCCTTCATAGAATAGAAAAAAAGGCAGACAAGATGGAGCCAGGCAATTGCAGCTGTAGTTCTGTACTTAATTTCAGTTTCTCTCAGGTGTTAGTACTTCCTTTCTGGTATAGTATCTTATAACTCTGGGAGACTGGCAATAAGAAAGTACATAGGAGCAAGCAAGAAGTGTCATCCTTCATCGACCTTCAATCAAGCTTTATATGTATTTATTCATGGATCCCAGAGCTAGCATGCATATATGTGAGGATTCTGAATATCATGTATGTACGTGAATTAATTGTGGCTTTAATTTCGATTCTTTTCTATTATTATGTTAAATGGATCTTGACGATGATGATTCATGTTTTTCCCATCATTTTTCAATAGATTGACATGTTTTAAAAAAAAAAAACTTTACTCTATATAACAGATCCCTCTCTCTCACTTTCCAAATTTGTATACTTGATCATTACTATCGATTAATACAGTTATCGGTTAATTCTTTTGTGATTCATCATGAGATTGCACTCGTGCACTTTGGCTTTTAGTTACTCTGTGCGTAATTAATTGGCTAAGTGGAGTTTGCTCCTTCCAACCTTTCAAATTAAAATTGTTTCTACTAAAACTAAAACTTTGATTTTTTTTTTTTTATATACATAGCGTAGTCTCGAACACGAGACCTTAGGACTGGTAGGACATATATGTCCATTGGCAAGCTTCGTGAAATTTTCACTATCATGTAAACTATACTAGATTTGTTTTTCCTTGCTATTTTTTTTTAAAGTGTTTAAAAGTATAATAATGGTTATTTTTTAAAATATATTTTGCTAAAAAATATATAATTTTTTTGATATCAATATATCAAAATGACAAAACAAAAAATTTAATATTTTTAAAAATACTATTTGAAACGAAATTCTAAACAACCTCTTCCTTGCCTAACAAGTTTTGGAGTATTAATGAAGGTTATATATTTGTGTTAATACTTCGTGGAGTATTAACGGTTGAAAACTTTGGTAAGTTGCAACTCTTGATTAGATTATATGTCACAACCATTTTGTGTTTGTCATGGCTTTTCTTGTAGTCGCCAGCAATTCCTCGTACAAAGATTAATGTTAAAGTAGCTAGATTAAGCAGTATAAATTGGTTTAATTTTAAAAAAGGAACGATGGTGGGATTAAGGTTGTCAAAAATATTTTTTTAACACAACACGAAATATATAATATAAACTTGAATTGTAAAATCATAAGTAAAATATTATAACTAATTATATATTGACAATTTCAATCGAGTAGTAAATAATAATATAATATAATTAAAATAAAAGTGAAATAAGCAATATAAATATTCAAACATATTAAAATACATGATTCAAATAAAAATTCATACATGATTTAAATAACTTAACAATACAATATAATACAATTATATCCATAGAATTTCATTAATAAACCTAAAATAAACAATCTGTTGGTATATTATGTAACTAAACACAGTCTCATTGCCTTTA
>Ga0325404_1006654_pt1 | contig 12103 bp, 7 predicted proteins | sample PopdelMetagenome_18_FD_205664 | JGI IMG/M metagenome (GOLD analysis project Ga0325404, IMG submission 205664) | Populus deltoides microbial communities from Bellville, Georgia, United States - Xylem-Control-R1 | ecosystem: Host-associated > Plants > Phyllosphere > Stem > Wood/Secondary xylem... | reverse complement strand
TTTGTAGTTGGAGTTTTTCTTTGTCTATGATAAGACCTAGAAATTCTATCTTTTCTCTAAAAAGTTGTGCTTTAGGTTTAGATAAGACTACTCCTATTTCTTTACACCTGTCAAGCACCATAGAGACATGCTCTATATGTTCTTTATCGTTTTCTGAGAAAACAATAATGTCATCGACATATATTCGACAAAAGTTTTCAAGACCCGTGAAGGTCTCATTCATATGCCTTTGGAATATCGAGGGGGCTTGTTTTAAGCCGAAAGGCATGACTTTCCATTCAAAATGTCCTTGGGGACATGTGAATGCGGTGAGTGATTGTGATGTTTCATCTAACAGTACTTGCCAGAATCCACTTTTACAATCAAAGGAGGAAAATATCTTTTTTCCTCTGACCTGATCCAACAACTCATCTTTTCTTGGTAGAAGATATCCATCTCTTATAGTGTTGTCATTCAATTTCTTATAATTGATGACCATTCTTCTTTTTCCTCTTTTCTGTTCGGAGTGTTTGTTGACTAAGAACGCTGGACTGAAGTGAGGTGATTTGCTAGGTTGGATTAACTTAGCATCTAATAATTCTTTTATTTGTTTAGAGAATTCTTCTCTATCATCTTTAGTATATTGCATGGGTGCAACTTTTATTTTAGTAGTAGGGTCTTTTAACCTAATACTAGCTCTAAAACTTTGTTTAGATATTCTGAGGTCTAATGGGTTATCACTACAGACAGCTTCAAGCTTAGTTTCTATAGTTGATAAATTCATTAAACTGCACATTAAATCTTGTGGAATAGGTGAAATATGGGTATCCTTCCCCACATTTTTTTGATCAAAATCTAGATTTTGAGCAATAGTTTCGGGTAATGGGGCTTTGGTATGACTACCATAAGCTTTGGATTCTAAAAATCCTGGTTTACCTTGGTAATAGGCAGTGGTTAGCTTGGGACAAACAACCATTTGGCCATCATTATGAAAGGCAATAATTTTTCCCCATTGACCGAAAGGTTCATATAGGCGACAAAAGTTATTTCCTAAAAGGATATCATACCGACTAGTGGTTTGATATAAAGTAGGAATAGTAAAGATCTTATCTTGGATAAGGATATCTATTTTTTCGGCTACTATGTCGAATTCTTGGATGGTATCATCCGCTAATTTCGCATAGATTGGTACTTTTGCTTTTACCCAGAAGTTAGGTGGAATAATGTGTTTATTAGCTAAACACATACTAGCACCAGTGTCGACATAACAGTCAACATTATACTTTCGATATCCACTAAAGGATAATGTTCCTCGAATGTAAATGGAATTTACATGGGTTCGGGAGACTTTATTGAGATCACTAATCTCATTATCTTGGGTGGTTGATAGGTCAATCCATTCTAGATGAGTGGTGTCATCTATATTGTCTGTGGTTGTTTCTACTTTACATAAAGTAGAGGTTGAGATGTCTTGTTCTTCTTTTAACAAGTCATCAAAATCGGCTGCAGTGATTGCATCGATTTGTTGTTTAGCTAAATGACAAAAGTCATTATTATCTTTTGGTAGGAGTGAGTCCCACCATTCTAAATCATCCCATCCGGGAGTGATGGTGTCAAGATTACTCTTGATCCTCTGAATCAGAAGTTGTTGAGTAGTCATCTTCAGACAACTCAAAATCTCCTTCTGTGTCGGACTCTAGAAGATAGAGTTCTTCGTCACTGCTTATGTCACTAAGCATGTCTTCTATAGGAGCTAAGTGTTCTAGTTCCATAATTTCTTCTAAGACTCGGGCTTGGGCCTTATTGTTCTTAGTGTTTGGGCATTCATAACTATAATGTCCAACTTCTTGGCAAATCCAACATTTGCAATCTTTTTTCTTTTGGGGACAATACTTAGCCTTATCCTTTGTTTGAACAGACTGGGGTTCATCGTTTAGGGCCTTAGTATTTCTAGGCTTATGTTTTTTAAAGAAACGTTTCCTATACTTGGGTTGACTATAATATTTTCTAAATCTTTTAGAGGATTTATAATATTGTTTTCTTCTTGGTTTGGAAAACCTATATTTCTTTTTGAGCTTCTTCTTCCATTTGCGAAGCTTTGGTATGGTTTCGCATCCATACATAGTTTCTGGACCTAAGAATTCTGAACAACAAAGGTTGATCTTCTTAGTTTTCTTTGCTAACATTCTATCTGTGCAAATCTTTTCTAGTTTCTCTTTGACTAGATTTTTAGCTACAGCTAAACTTAATTGATTTATAGGGGGTAAAGCCTGATATTCTTTTATTACCATGGGTCCTATGTGAGGGATCTTCCTAAGGTAATCTTCTATAAACTTAACCCATTCTTGATTAGGGAGATTAAACAGATGTTTCTCATAGTCACATGTGAAACTATCTAATTCACAGAGGTCACATATTTGTAACCGTGTTAGTCTTAATCTAGAGTTTTCTTGCTCTATCCTAACTTGGTTTGCACTATCAGTAAGATAGTTGATTCCTATAAAAACTGAGTATAACAGGTTTACTACATTTTGAAGGAAATCTTCACAAGTTCCTCTCATAAATTGATCTTTATCAAGACCTTCTATTAGCTTATGAGCTAATCCTACACTCTTCCGTAACATAAGAGTATGAGCTAAAGTAAAATCATCTCTCAAATGATCATCTGTTTGGATAATTAAGACCATATTGTTATGCCATCCTTCAATTAATATTTTTCTTGCCTCATTAGGCAAACAATCAATATTTAAGACATCAAAGAAGTCAAAAGACTTATCAGGTCTATAATCTTCAGGGACTCTGAACCGTTTATATCCATAGGTTCGTCCTGATTGGTATGAACCACCAACTGGTCCACTTTGGTATGAGGCACTATGTTGCCTTGATGGTCTAGACTGTCTAGGTCTATCATAGGTTGTACCACTAGGGGGATTCCTAGATTGTCCTTGAGTTGATGACTCAGCTTCAAACTCTGAAGGGTCATGTATATCTACACGAAGATTTTCTTCTCTGGGTATAGCTACCACAATATTTATATCTTCAAACTCCTTTTCTTGGGGAGTGGTTTCTATCTCAGGGTCTGTGAGACTTAAGACTTTTATTACTGTGTTGGTATAAGGTGTATGGTCTTGAGCCATATAGTAATCTAGGAGTTGTTCCTTGACACTTTTGTATTCCTTCATTTTGGAATATACTTAAAACTACTAATAGTGGATGGTATATATCCTGTTGGGGATCTTGTATCTCTTGCTGTTCCTGTTCCTATGGCAAGGATAGTAGTTTTTGGTGTCTCTGTTGGTGTAACAGGGATACCTTCAGGAAGTTTTCCTAAATGTTTTTCGAATAAAGAGAGAATCTCTTTATTACATTCACATGCCTTAATGGCATCAGCAATAATTAAAAGAGATTTCTCAATCTCATCTAATTGTTTTCTAAGGGCTACTATGATTGTAGCCGCAGATGTTTCTATATGATGTCTAATCATATCTTGTTGTCTGTCTTCAATAGTCTTAAAACTATCGGCTAGATCTAGAATTACTTTTTCTAGTCTATCTATTTTTCCTTGATTAGAGGTCATTAGACTTTTTGGTCTATATTTTTGACTATATCTAAGATAAGGTTTATCTTAGTGGGATCTAGTTGTAAAAGCGTGTTTACAATCTTGTCAAGATTAGACAAAACATCTAAGTTTCTTTCTAAGGTTTCTACCTTAGTGGTAAGATCTGCAAGTTTTAACTTAAGATCTATAGTATTATTTTCTACTGTCTTAACTAGAAAATTAAGACCTTGATCTGTAAATTGGGAAAATTTTACAGGTTTTGGTGAAGGGGTGAAAGATTCAAAGTCCTCTCTCAAAACATAGATAACGGATGAGGAAATAGATTAGGGCAGGAAAAAACCAAGAAAAATATACCGCGAGTTGAACCCAACTTCTGGGTAAATATTATTGCCAAGTTAGAAGCCATAATTTTACAGCTTTGCTTTGACTGACAATCTTGCCCTAAGCTCCTCAGCTACAGCATCAATGAACTCCTCTGTATTCAGAAATTGAGACCTACTAACTCTGCATGGTTACAAGGCTTTTAGACTAGTGAAAGCTCAAGAGCGATAGCGAAACTTTAAAATGAAATCACCTTTTTTTTATTTCGTTCCTTACCTGGGACCATGAATAAGAAGTGCAAGATCCTTGGTCATCTTCCCTGACTCGACAGCTCCAATGCAGGATTCTTCTAGTTTTGCAGTAAAATCCAATAGTTTGACATTGCCATCCAACTTTGCCCTGATAATATGATCATGGTCGAGTTCTCATCCAAGGTTTCAAGGGCTGTAGATAATCCCATTCTTGGAAATTCAAACAATAAAGTCAGCATAGGCATTGTGTCGTCTGATTAAGCATTATTAAATTACCTGTGTGCAAGACCTCTTGACCAAGCAAAAATCGATGCTATGCTGTTGGTGCTGGTTTCACCTCCTTTCTGATGAACACGGTAATGGCGAGTAACCGTGCCATGGGCTGCTTCTGCTTCAATTGTCTTTCCATCTGGGCACACCTGGAATCCATTTGAGATTTTTATATAAAAAATTCAAAGGAGAGGAAAACAATTAAAGAAATTTAAACGAAGAAAAACATGAACACCGCAGATATACCAATACTGAAGTCATCAACCCAAGAGATCCAAATCCTGTACCGATAAAAAAAAAAAATTGTTTAAGAAGATTCAACAAAGCACTGAATTCCTCAGTGTCAACCCTCCAGAATAATTCGCTAACCACAAAGGCAACAAAAGAAGATAGATAGGTACTGTTGCTAGGGTAATCAGCAAATGTGATCCAAACCTTGGGCTAAGAAATCACTCTGCACATCCCCATCATAATTTTTACATGCCCATACATAACCTCCTTCACTTTTGAGAGCATAAGCAACCATATCATCGATGAGACGATGTTCATACCTACAGTTCAACAATGTGAGTAAATAACAGGTTCCTCAAATTGGCCAAACTAACCACCATCTGCACAAAAATTCTCACCAAATTCCTGCAGCCTCAAACTTGGATTTCCATTGAGTTTCATAAACTTCCTGGAATATGTCCTTGAATCTTCAGAAAAGTCAAATTAGGAAAATGTCAATAAAGGAGATGAAAGCCAACCATGTAATTTCTCATAAAAGAAGCAAGTTCAAGATCCATGACCTAAATCATCCATCCCAACATATTACCTTCCATCATATTTTTTAAGAATGGTATTTTTTGTGCTAAGATAAAGTGGCCACTTTTTCAAGTAAGCAGTATTCATTGAAGCTTCAGCAAAAGCCTGGATGGACTGTTTTCCAAATCAAATGGAAGAACAACAGTTAATGACTTCTAAAGGAAAGGAAAGGAAAGAAAAACAAAAGAAAAGAAAGAAACGAAGAAAAAAAGAATCAGAACCTCATCAGTGTTATACATGGACAGAGCTACACCTCCAGCTCCTTTGAATTTGAAAACCTCAAACTCTGTCTTTTCATTGTGTCCATCAGGTACTGCATAAATTGCAATAACCTTGACATGATGAGATATGTAAACTTGCAGCAGTTTTGCAAGTCTCCCACAAAAGCGAAAATAACATGCAATTTGCAAGAACCCAAAAGTAGTGAATTTGAGAGCCAACTGTTGGAAACAGGAAATTTACCAAATACTAGCTTCAGTTTGCCAGGTCCTTGGATAACTGTATCAGTTGCTCTGTACTGGTCACCAAAGGCATGCCTTCCTATGCATATTGGCTTGGTCCAACCTGAAAGGGAAAAAAAAAAAAAACTTGTGTTGCAGTGTTGTTTTCAATCAATAGAAAATTGATCCCAAATCAAACAGAAAATCAAAAAGTCATTGCAGACCTGAAACAAGCCTTGGAATGTTTTTGCAAATAATTGGTTCTCTAAAAACCGTACCTGTAGTATAGCCAAAATAATAATAATAATAATAATAATAATAATAAAAAAAAGTTAGGCCCAGTTGCAATCAATAGTAAATACTGGAGATTAAAGAGGCAGTAAAACATAAATAAGGCAAGTTCATTCACCATTTAAAATGTTGCGAATTGTCCCATTTGGACTCTTCCACATATTTTTCAAGTTAAACTCCTTAACACGGCCTTCATCTATCAGACAACAAAGCAAACTACCTTAAGTTCAGCAATGATCAACGAAAAAAACCACGTAGAAGCCTGTCCACGATCCTTAAAAGATCTCAGTATACCTGGAGTTATTGTTGCACACTTAATAGCCACATTAAATCTACAACGAATAGGGAAAAAAAATAGAAAAGTTTCAGTCTTTAGCATAATTCTGAGTCGATTTAGCTAGTAGGTATGAAAAAATATTAAATAATAACATCACCATGAAGAATGGTGATGGTAGTTAGCAAAGCATAGTATTGTTGAAGAGGAACTCATAAAAACAAAAGAACCAAAGAAATATCGCATACTTGAGAGTCGCCTCAGCACTTTCTACGGTAACTCTATCATCTGTAGCATCCCGATTAGGCAGGCCAAGGTCAAAATACTTGATATCCAAATCCAAAAATGGGCAAATAAGCTGTAAAACATAAAACGAAGTTGCAAAAACAACAAGAAGAATCATATAATAAGGCACCATGGGGTTGTTCCCAAAACAACAAAAAGCGCTCAGAAGACGAAAAAAGACCTTGTCCTTGATTGATTTCCAAATAACTCTAGTCATTTCATCTCCTGTGTAGATAAGAGAAAGAGATCATAACAATCATGTATTTATAATTCCAAAAGCAAGGCACCAAAATTTATAAGCTGACCTTCCCAATTTAACATCATGGTCAGTCAAGTGACAAAGTGATCCAAAGTGAGTGAGGGCATAAAATCGTAATCAAAACCCAGAAAAAACCTACTGGGTTTTGAAATTGAGACACTCAGTTTGATAGTTATATATCATCCCACGCAAAGAATGTAAAGAAGAAGAAGAAGAAGAAGAAGAAAATTGGAGAGAACAAACCGTCCATTTCAACGATGGGATTGGTGACCTTAATTTTATCGAATGCCATTTTCACTTGCTGTCTCTGCGTGATCACTGCAATCATAAAACAACTACAACTAAAACTACTCGTTGGAAATTAAGAGACGTAAGAAAAACGAGGCAAAATGATCGTTGGGTGGAGCGTGTCTCTGTCTGAGTGAGTTCGTTTTTTTATATCGGTGCCGTTGCCACTAAAGTGTAATGACTAAAAAAGTGCCAGATTTTAGTTGCTCCAGTTTCCAAAGCCCACTGGGCTCTCTCCTTGAATCACCAAACCTGCTTTTGGGCTCTTCTCTTACACCAAACCTGCTTTTGTTTTGTATGGCACGACTAGGAGCATCGCATCGAGGGGAGGTCATGGGGCTCATGTCATGTCATGTGGGTGCAAAATACAAAATCTAGTCAAATTTGTGTTTATTATTGATTATTGTAATCCAGCATGGGATATGCTTTTTATTTATATCTTGTTTTTTTTTGTGTTTTCAAATTTTTTATTTTAATTTTTTAAATTATTTTTATGTACTAATATAAAAAATAAATATTTAAGAATAAAAAAAATATCTATACAAAAAATAATTTTAAAACCAATCACTGTTACTCCATCTCCTTCTCATCATCTCGTTTCCATCTATTTTTTTTTTATTTTTTTTTATTCCGCGCGTGTATATATATATTAGCTGTCTTAGGTTAGCACGTATCTCTTTGTTGGGTGTTAAACATTAACATCACCACGTTGTGTTATTGTCATAAGTTCAATTTTTCATATTGTCTTTGAGCATGATGGGTATATTTTAAGATTAGGGGTTGTTTGGCATTGAATTTCAACTTTATTTTATTTTTGTTAAGATTTATATATTTTTATTTTAAATTAATTTTTTTAGTATTTTTGAATTCTTTTTGATATGTTAAAGTCAAAATTAAATTTTAAAAAATAAAAAAAATATATTATTTTAATACATTTCCGAGCAAAAAACTTTATAAAAAACAACCACCCCTACACTTTTAAACAACTCCTAAATATATATCTAGCAACATAACGGGCTTTTAAAAAAATATTTTTAAATTAAAAATATATTAAATTATGCTTTTTGTTTAATTTTTAACATCTTATATTTGAATCATTGAAAAACACATAGTTTTTTATTTGAACTAGTTCCAAATTGTACCTGCTTTGAAAAACCCGGGAGTCAAATATTTTTATTTTCTATAAGAAATATGTATATGCCAGTTTCTTTAAAGTATTTTTTAGTTTAAAAAATCTAACTTTAAAAAAAATATGCATCTATATAATTAAATAAATTGAGAACTATGTATACAAATAAATAAATAAAAAATTCATTAACAATACTTAAAAATAAAACTTGAAAAATCGAGAGACAGATGTAGATGAAAATATTTAATCTTAAAAGATGAAATATTTACCCGGTTGTGTTTGCTAAATTTATTTACTAAAATAATTTTTTTATTTAAACAAACGATAATAGACATAAAGACACAAATTACATTGATCGAATAAAATAAAAAGGAACTAAAAAAATCATATATAACTGCACATATTAGAAATAATATTTGAAAATATTTTTTTTATTTTCAAAAATAAAGTTCACCCATACAAAAGATTAAAAAAAATTATACATGAATCAGAAAAAACTCTTCAAATTTAAATATATAACTTAAAAATAATCATTATCTAAAAGAGGCTCTCTAAACAAAATAAAAAAGAGAATGAACACTAATTTAAATATAAATTTAAAAAATTTAGAGAAAAAACGATAAAAAACCATTAATTTTAAAAAAAGAATTAGAAAAAAAAACACAAGTCAAGTCAGCCCCATCTAGCTAAAAAAAAAATCATTTTGAGGTACTGAAATTGTATAATTTACGTGATTTTTAAAATTTAAGGATTAAAGTGCATCTTTTACAAAACTTATGGCATGTCATCTATGTTTGATGTCCTTTTCATTTCGGTCCCTCTTCTTTCAATCTTATATTTTTATAAGAAATCAAAATTAATTGTCTTTTAATTAGGATTAAATCACAAAAAAAATTTGAGAATTAAATTAAAAAATACATAAAATTTTGTATAGTTCATCAATAATAATATATGAGAGTATGAAAAGTGTACATTGTACAATAAAAAAAACTCTTTAATAAATGCAATTTTGGAGAACAAAAAGCCTTGTTAGACACACCCTAAAGAAATTTTCTTTGTACAATTTCAGTTTCTCTCATAGATTGCAAGTTATGGATCGGGCAAAATATGGAATGGAATTATTCCTAAAAGTATTCAAACTCTATATAAGATTCATTTTTATTTTCAGGAGGACTAACATCGTTCTTATCACCTCCAACGTCTGGCCCTTTCTTGTCAGCTGGGGGTGCTTCTTTGCTAGCATATTGTGAGAAGTCTACGGGTTCAGGTATGTGTGGAGGCAAGGCACTTCTGACTAGAGCCCAGTTCACTCCTTCGAAAAATGGATGCTGTTTTATCTCTGTGGCACCCCTTTTGTATGCAATTCTTTTATGGGGTTCTTTCACTAGAAGTCCTCTTATCAGATCACGAGCCACCATGCTGACCTGTGGATTCTCTGGAAATCTCAATGGCTGCCCAACAACATTGAATAATGTAGCTCTGTTTCCTTGTCCTTTGAAGGGTGTTGTTCCATGCAATAGCTCATATAAGAAGATGCCGAAAGTCCACCAGTCCACTGCACTGCCATGACCTTCTCCGCGTATGATCTCAGGGGCCAAGTACTCGTGTGTGCCAACAAATGACATCGATCGTACGTTTGTAGGCTCTGCCATTAATTCTGGCATTGACCCTCCAACGAAGAGTCCAAAGTCTGATTTGGATTTTCGGTTCTTTTTACCAGGCAATATGCGTGGGAAAAATGTTGATGGTTGCATACAACCTTGCACTACAGATTCATCATCCAAGATGCCGCCGCCGCCGCCGCTGTTTACATGCACAGATGAAGACTTGACAAGGGTTGGACTAACCGAGCAACGAAGCGATAAATCAAAGTCTGAGAGCATGATATGTCCTTCGTCTCTAACTAGCAAATTTTCTGGCTTCAAATCTCTGTATACTATGCCTAACATGTGCAGATATTCAAGTGCCAACAACACCTCTGATGCATAAAATCTGTTAACAGCAAAATAACTGAGAACATCTCACATCCATTTGCACAAGAACTAAGGAATTTGTTACGTGAAAAGAGAAAAAAAAACAATTTTGATCATTGGATTCATGAAAGAAAAGATTCAGCTTTTGTTTCCAACAAATCTAAGGCCAAAGACACAATTGATCCACCTACATATGATGAACCTGTCAGAAACATAGAAAATTTATCTACCAAGGGTGAAGGAGAATAGCCACTATGTCTATAGTTTTTCCTTCTTTTTTTTTCTTGAAATTAATGTCTATGATATTGGTATTTTATGTATCCCATCACTATCAAATCCAACTGCAAAGTCAAGGGTAACGGTTTAATTTCTATCCATTTTAAATGGAGAAGGGGTGAGGGCTTGGATTTTGGAGAATTAGCATAATCATATAGTCGATCAACCTTTAACAGCAACATCTTTGCATTCAACTGTGCTTGAAATAACTTGTAAAATGTAACTTTCTAGGTCCAATTATGCAACATAAAGGCGCTAGAAGCAGCATGATTATGTAAAAATAAAAACTAGCGAGCACAGATTGTGAACAATGCTGGAAAAGATGCAAGGTCCCGAACTGCTGCTGATCTAACCTAAGCCTCCATTATTGCAAAATTGGCAGAATCCTATATCAGCATATAATTAACACATCGTCAGACTGGCAGACTGAAGACCAATATTCAGATAATGTTTGTTAGAATATAACTACAAAGCTCAATATCACAAGTTTTGATGATATAAAGAAAAAACATAGCAGAAAATGAGGACTCACCGTGCTGCTTCCTCAGTAAAATGCTTGTTAGGTTGCTTCTGCCGAAGAGAATGAAGATTACCTCCACTGCAGAATTCCATGACAATGCAGTAGAACTTATCAGTCTCGAAATAAGTATATAAAGTGGGCAAGAATGGGTGGTCAAGAAGTCCAAGAATCTCCTTCTCTGTCTGTGCCCTCAATAGCTTGTTTCTACTTGCAAGAGAAGCCTTGTCCATTACTTTCATAGCAAAATGGGCATTAGTCCCTCTAAGCTCAACAAGATAGACACTACCAATGTCACCGTATCCAAGGCGCTTGAGAAGCCTAAAGTTGCTAAGACCGATTGTACCTCTGGCAGTGGCAAACTGAATGGCTTCCCATCTGACATCACCCCCTGTGTGGGGCTTGTTTGCCCCACCGGAGCTCTCTAAACTGTTGGAACGGGTAGAGCTTCTGCCACTCAAATTGGCATGGTTGGTAATGGAACTAAAAGTCTTTGCTTCGTTTGTCTTCATGTTTGCTGGCAATGCAGCTGTTGCTAGTGCTCCAGCTGCTGCTGAAGTGGTTTTTGAAGGTGTTCTTGGGCTTTGAATCGCGCTTTGATTAGCACTAGCATTTCCCACAGGCCTGCTTAATGGATCCATCTTTTTGGGATCTAAGTGACGATTAAAAGTTACATTTTCAGTAATCTTGGTAAATCTGGTTTCCCTTGGCGAACCAGAACCTGAACTTGCACTGTATTTTCCTATTAGATCCGTTTTCTTGGGTTCTTGGTAAAGAGGATTGTTACAGATTATATTGGCATCAATACTCTTGCTAAACCCCTCCATCTTCTTTGTTTCACTTTCTACTACTTTTCGTGGCATGCAACTCATCTGCAAAAGTACACAGAATGATGTATTAATCACAAAAGAACGCAACAAGTTGCAAAAATTTGCAAAATCCGTCACATTTTAAATCACAGCCCGCAAGGACAACAATTATGAGCTTAAACATACCTCGTATGAGTCAGGCCCTTTGTCAGGCTTAGAAGACATTGATGGCGCAACACGAGACCACCCCTTAACAGGAATTCCTGATTGCCAAAAAAGAAAGAAATGCAAATCCATTAGTTTCACAATGAAATAGACCGATGCCTTAAAACCGATTTCTCAAATATACATCAGCAACAGCAACAACAACAACAA
>Ga0325404_1006650_pt1 | contig 12107 bp, 5 predicted proteins | sample PopdelMetagenome_18_FD_205664 | JGI IMG/M metagenome (GOLD analysis project Ga0325404, IMG submission 205664) | Populus deltoides microbial communities from Bellville, Georgia, United States - Xylem-Control-R1 | ecosystem: Host-associated > Plants > Phyllosphere > Stem > Wood/Secondary xylem... | reverse complement strand
ATAACTCAAAGCAACGAATTGAAGCACCATAGTGCAGGATCAATGGAATGGAACCTGGCTGTATCAATGAGCAAGTCCAATAGCCATTTCACCCCCACCCCTAATACCATCTTGATTTACAGAAAATCCATCAAGATATTGCCATATATCTATCAATTTCATGTATTCAGCAAGGGAATTGCTTTCAATATTGCAAATCTTGTTATACATCGCAAAACTTCCTGGTTAGTTAGTTGTTCATAGGACAGAAGTCCTGTACTAGCAGAAAGTGAATCCATAGCAATGAACAGGAGAGGATGAGTACTTCACCGATAATGTATTGAGGTTAGTGTCTTTTTCAACCATACTTATGCTTGAAAAAAAATTATAATTCTGGATAATTCTAACAAGTAATCCTTAACCATAACGAGATGTATTTACCTTAATAGCATAAGGAGTTCCACTGTTACTGTTTCGATAGAGTACCTGCACCAACTCTGTTATTACCTCAAGTTAAATAGAAAGCAAGCAGTAGAAAGTAAGGAATCTGTATGTTGTATATATGCTTACCACTTTACCATAGCTTCCTTGGTTGATCCTCCTCTCTTTTACATACTCGTTGATCATCTTTCTTCCATTTGAGTACTATCCTCACCATACAAGTTTCAGCAAACCATGTTTGATAATTTCAGAACAGAAGAGCAAACGAAATTGGTCAGTAATCGTGCCGAATCGATGCTTTCTACACAAACACTAAAGGCAATAACTTGTACTTGATTCATTTGTGTAAGTTCTTACCTTAGAATGCCTTACAAATGTGGTAACTGTAACAGGGATCTTCTTACAAGCCTGAGCCTTCCTTGGTGAGTATGGTATTGATTGTTCTTCATTCTTATCAACAGGAAAATTCCCACTGGATAAGTCTTGGTAGAAAATGTTCTCTGCATCATCTTGTCGACAGTCAATGTTGCTCGCACACTCTTGAGAGAACAGATTGGATGTGCAGGTCATGGGTAAAACAGGCCTCTTCGGATTCCGATGATTTGTCATCGAGTCGCAGCAGCCTGAATCTTCCTTAAACTTGGAGTATAGCAAGGTAGATATCGTATTCCTGAAAAAACCCTTTACAAACTCCTGCTAGCTTCAAAGATTCATATTCTTGGCATACATGATTAAAACCTTAACCACAAGGAACTGTCCTCCTGTAGCAAAGTTACAACAAGCAAGCAAGAGGTGCAGCTAACCCCACACTCTGGCTTGACTGGTAGCTGAGCAAAACCTATCAATGTAGACATGTCTCATATCACATCTACATTAACTGAACCGAACTTCATTTTATATTGCTCTATATATTTTTCAATTATTATTTTTAACTATAATCTTTTAAATTTTAAAAATTTCGAAGGTTGCACTGCTCTCGTAGCATAATTTGATTATGTTATTGCAAGGGTTGAGCTACTAAAAATTGCGTAACTAATAAAATTTCCAACAAAAATATGTTATTTTTTCAATTTTTTTTTGCTTCTAACATTTTTTTCAACATGTTTTATTTTATTTTTTTTAAAAAAATCTCCAAATCTTAGTTTGACCTTTTCTTTATCAAACTGGCCCAAGAAGTCGTGTGATCTGTCCCTTGCTTCAAGAAATTGAAGTCCTCGTCACTCCTAACTTGATAATCTAGATTATTACACATGTGAACGAGAAATCTAGCACTTACAATACGGGAATGCTAGACATAGTCTAAGCTCCATTAATAAAAATTATATCTTTAAAACTTGATTGATTAGTTAAGCTTTTGGGTAAGTATGATTTATTAGCATAATATCTAATAATATCTAAGTTTTGTTAATACCACAAGTTTGAATATTATTATTTTATTTTTATTTAATATAATTAAATAAAAGATAATAATGAACATGTTTAAATTTTAAGTTAAAAAAATTTCATTTGAGAGAATTTATTATCAAATACCACAAATCATATATTAGAGGATTTTATATAATAACTTTAAGTTTTGGTTTGAGATAGTGCTTTGATAATTAAAACAAATTAAATTCCTGTATAAATATATATATACATAATCTAGTATGTATAAAGATGATTATCTTCAGACCCTAATGTAAAAGCCTATGTAATAATTTTATGAATTCAATAATTTCTTTTAAAGATATAGATTCAGTCTTAAAATGTATTTAGCGTCGCGATAGATTTTATAATTTTTGTTTAAAAAATAAATTTAAAAAAATTATAAATTGTAGCGAGAGTTTTTTCAAGAGATTTAAAAAAATAGATTTAGAAATAATTAATTTTTTTTACTTGAATCAAAGGCTTGAACAAAATTGAGTCAAAATCTTAATTTAATCAAAATTTAAAGCTTTTAACTCATGAATTCGAACTTGCACTACATCTATTCTTTTTTTTTTAAAGAAAAGATTTGATTTGAATAATTTTTAATAAACATATTTCTAACTTGAAGTCATTTTAACATATTTTTGTCAAGTTATTTATGAGAACATATTTTAAATTGTGACTCAAAAGTAAATTTTTTTATTTATTTATAAGTACACCAATCAGAATCTAAATGAATCAAAATTTCCCTTATTTTTTCTTTATTAATGGTCAAATATTTGATTATGCTCGTTCAAACTGCTGTACAATGTTTTCTATATATGTTGTAAGTTGATGATGGGAGAAATATGATTTTTATATAGATATGTAAATATTCTTATTTTTTATGTACAAAAACTTTTTAAATACAATAATATTTGAATAATGTTTACCTATGAACTTAACTGAAAATCAATGTCGTTTCTTTGAAATAATTAGTAACGTTTCAAGGCAGGGTTGCAAATGGGGATGTAGCTCAGATGGTAGAGCGCTCGCTTAGCATGCGAGAGGTACGGGGATCGATACCCCGCATCTCCATTCTTTTATTTTTTCCCCTTAGATTTCCTTTTCATTGAAAACCGCTAAATTCACACTGTTCTAAACTCACAGCACTTTCCCTCACTTCTACAATCAAGAGCCAATGATGTGGGACCCACATAGCGCCTCATTCAACGCACTTATCCCGCTCACAACCTTAAACCAAGCTGTGATTTTATCATCTCTCTCTCTCTAGACAATCCAATCCACTTCTTCAGGCACAGCCTGACCCAGATAAGAGGAATACAATACACGTAAATCAAGGATTATTTTATTTATTCAAGTAATCTCGTAGACCCTAAAATCAAGAAACATTCACAATTCAGTATCTCTACTCTTAATGTTTTTCATTGACCCTTAATTTGCAGAAAAATTATATTTGATAACACGTTATAAATATTGATTATGCAAGAGCCTCTTTGAAAAATTGTTTTTTCTTCATTTTTTTTTTACTTTTGATTGTTAGTTGAATTCTATATTAACTCCATAATTATTTACAGGGTTTAGGCCTAAAATTATTATAAGTAAAACTATCTAGTTTAGTTTTCAGTGAGCTTATTTTATTTAATGAAAACTAAAAAGAAGAAATAAATTATTATAAATAATTACAGAGTTGATATAGAATCCAACTACAAGATTATTTATACTTTCTTTCTTAGTTGCTTTACTTTTTCAGCGTCAAATTTGAATCTGTTTCACGAATTTTAAGATCACAATTTGATGAAACCAAAACAATATAATCCAAAGTGAAACTATGCCAAAATTTAAGGGACTAGAATATATTCTTTCTTTAGTGAAATGATTTTTCTCCAACTGGTTATTTAAATAACACTATCATAAATATATTAGTGTAAGCTATAGATTGCAGCTGCAAAGATTTGAAATTTCTGGCATCAAATTCACCAAACTGAAACAAGAAACAATGAGTGCATCGAAAACAGTGAGGAAGGTGGAGGTGTTGTCACCAGTACCTGCAGACATAGACATTGCTAACTCAGTTGTACCTTTTCACATATCAGAGATTGCTAAAGACCTGAATCTTAGTCCTAAACATTATGATCTTTATGGAAAATACAAGGCCAAGGTAATTTCTTTTTCCTTTCTTGTGATGGGATTTATATTTTTTTTTCATACCCCAATTCATTTTATTATCCAGTGATTGTTTTCTTGCTGTCTTGTGGTAGTTTTTTGTTGATTATTTTGATGGTTTTAGATTTTTTTTTTGAAAGATTCAATATTTTTTTTTGAAGGTTATTAGATTTTCGTGTTTTTATAGAAGAAGCCAAGGAAATTGATTTGTTGGGTTGTTTTATAGGTACTGTTGTCCGTGCTTGATGAGCTTGAAGGATCAGGAGATGGGTACTATGTGGTGGTTGGAGGGATTACTCCTACACCACTTGGAGAAGGAAAGTCTACTACTACTGTTGGCCTCTGTCAAGCTTTGGGTGCATTTCTTGATAAAAAGGTAGCATTTTGTTTTGTTTCATTTCTTGTTTTTTACTTTTATCATTCCATTCTTTCTTACTGTCCATGTTCTGTGCGGTCAATGTTGTTGAGTTTTATCTGGGCGATAAAATTTTTGAACTTGTATTCCATTATTTTCAAGCTACTAGTGTGGATTTAAAATCTTGTTAAATGTAGTCAAGAATTCATACTGAGTTTTGTACGGGCTGATTACAAGGAAAGTGCCTTGTAGTATCTGTGGAACAGAAATAAGAGAGGAGATAAAAATTCAGCTCCAAAAGTTATGGTTCCATCAGGCGATGTTCCAGAAGGATGACTGTGGAGATGGTTCTACCATTTTTCACTTTTTTGCAAGAATGGAGTGTACTCCCATGATTCATTTTTTCACAGTGGTAGTTGCAAGGATATGATGTTGCTGAGTCATTGTGCATTTGGCCACATCCAATCTAGTTATTAAATATTGTGTTTATGCACACTCTCTAATCATGTTTAAATTTAAACGGTACTCCTGTTTAAGTTAAAAATGGATGGCCACAATGTATTTGACCATATTGGATGTGAAATGATTACTGGATTGTCTTAAACCTTTGTATGATTGAAATCACTGAAGTCTGAATGGGAAACAGGCTAACAATCGATGAAGGATTCCTTTGTGTAGATTTGCCAAGCTTGACCAGTTGTTCATGTAATACAGCTTTCATTTCAGTATATCAAAGGGTGCTTCTTTTGGTTGCTTTATACTGAGGCTCATGCTGTTGTCATTGTCATGCCATGGCTTTCTAGAGGCAGAAGTTATATCAGCACCTGAAGGTTGGCACCATTTCATTGGCGAGGGCCTTCATGAGCTGAGCCTGAGAGTGTCACAAACTAATCTAGTCTGAGATGTGCATGAACTACAATACGTTTCAGAAAGATTATCAGAAAGCCACTCTTTTTTGTTGAAATACTTAACATATTCTGGCTTGAATTGCTTGCAAAGATGAATTGAACCATAGATTACAACGTTTTTTAATGTCAAATTGAAAACTTCCTGCATTCTGTTATTCAAAGTTCCAATTAGTTACATCCAATCACCTTCACATGTATCAATTTACTGGTAATTGGTATATGTGCACCTATGTTAAACAGCTGAACTCATATAAAGCTATGTTAGAAATTTGGTATGTTTTCCTCGCACTCCTTTGCAATGACAGGTGAAAAGAGCAGTAAAGTCGGCTCAAGCTTTCAAATTTCTCAAGAAGAGAAATCCAAAATTTGCAATCTTGAAAGCTACCACATTTCTTCTGTTGCTTTTTAGTCAACAACTCAGGAAACTGATCTCCAGTTAAATGTCTGCAGTGCCAAAGTCAAGATTTTAATTCTTGTTTCCTTTTGTGCATGAGGATGTTTAGGATACTAGATATGAATTTTTCTTTGCAGTAGGCAGTGGTGTTTCGTCATTGTTTTCTTTTAATCTTTGGTTTAAATGATTGTACGGATACAAAATTCCAGATGTGCTCTGTTGTTATGATAGGAATTCTTTCTGTTTCTGAGCCTAGGTTGTTACCTGCCTTCGTCAACCATCGCAAGGACCAACTTTTGGAATAAAAGGAGGTGCAGCAGGTGGTGGTTATAGTCAAGTAATTCCAATGGATGAATTCAATCTTCATCTAACAGGAGATATTCATGCAATAACAGCTGCAAATAATCTCCTAGCAGCTGCTATTGATACCCGGGTTTTCCATGAGTCTACCCAGTCAGACAAGGCTCTTTTAAACCGCTTATGCCCACCAAACAAAGAAGGAAAAAGAAGCTTTAGTGACATAATGTTTCGGCGGCTGAAGAAGCTTGGTATCTCCAAGAACACGCCCGAGGAACTCTCACCACAAGAAGTAAAGAAGTTTGCTAGGCTTGATATTGACCCAGCTTCCATAACATGGAGGAGAGTAATGGATGTCAATGATAGGTTCTTGAGAAAGATTACTGTTGGCCAAGGTCCTGAAGAAAAAGGGATGGTGAGAGAAACAGGATTTGATATTTCTGTAGCTAGTGAGATAATGGCAGTTTTGGCCCTCACAACATCTCTAGCTGATATGAGAGAGAGGCTTGGTAAAATGGTGATCGGAAATAGCAAGGCTGGTGACCCTGTAACAGCTGATGATCTTGGTGTTGGAGGTGCCTTGACTGTACTGATGAAGGATGCTATCAACCCTACTTTAATGCAGACTCTTGAAGGAACTCCCGTTCTTGTTCATGCTGGTCCCTTTGCGAACATTGCTCATGGAAATTCTTCCATTGTGGCTGACAAGATTGCACTGAAGCTGGCTGGACCAGGTGGGTTTGTGGTCACAGAAGCAGGTTTTGGTTCTGATATTGGAACTGAAAAGTTCATGAACATAAAGTGCCGATATAGCAGTTTAAATCCTCAGTGTGCTGTTATTGTTGCAACAATTAGGGCCCTGAAAATGCATGGTGGTGGGCCAGAAGTGGTTGCTGGGAAGCCTCTTGATCGTGCCTACACAACTGAGAACGTGTCTTTGGTTGAAGCTGGTTGTGTGAATTTAGCTAGGCATATTTCTAATACAAAGGCTTATGGTGTAAATGTTGTTGTCGCTGTTAACATGTTTGCAACTGATTCAGAAGCAGAACTTAATGCAGTCAGAAATGCAGCTTTGGCTGCTGGGGCATATGATGCTGTTGTCTGTACACACCATGCTCATGGTGGGAAAGGAGCAGTAAGTTACTTCTTCCTGTTTGTCCATTCCTATAATGAACCAGCATTGCTCTTCTTTCTGTGAAACCAAATAAGTGAAGGTAGAGCTGTATGGTGCTTGCTTTTTCCCTAGAAAGAACTACTCCATGCTTTCCGAGTTTTGAGCTTTACAGAAGATATTTCCCTGTCAGCCATTATAAAGTTTTCGTTATAACTTCAGCCTCAATATAAACACCAAAGTTACCCTGTTTCTTAAATCTTACTCAATCAATTCAGTGGTAGTGTCCCTCAGTTTCCCTTCTATCGTAGCACTATTATATTATTCACACTTTATTTCATGTGCCATATACTTTTACCGTTGGTGTTTGGAGGCAGATTTTTATGCAAGTGAAATCTTGCATCCTCTGCCTTACTTCTTGGCTGCTTCATCTGCTTACATCCCTTACAAGTTAAAAAATTCTAATCACGTCTTGGATCCAGATCGTGGAATACATGTCCCACTGGATAAAAAGTTCACTGCCTTGTATGAACTTATTGTCTCGTTTAGTTGCATTGAAGCTGGTAAATGGTCCTCTTTTGACAGTGGCACATATCTGACTCTTAACTTCTTGAGTATCTGTATTAGGCAAAATGAGTGATTGGTTAACTTACTGTATTGTGTTCCTCAGGTGGACCTTGGAATTGCAGTTCAAAAGGCATGTGAGAATGTGACACAGCCATTGAAGTTCTTGTATCCTTTGGATATTAGTATTAAAGAGAAAATAGAGGCAATAGCAAGGTCCTACGGTGCTAGTGGTGTTGAATACTCAGAGCAGGTATAACATTCATATCTTGTTATCTTATTATCTTTCATTTTTTCAATTTCCAAAATGATTCTTTTAAGTTTTATCTGAAGATCATTTCATGATGTGCACAGTTGTGCACTTGGTAGTTGCCTCTAGTCTCAAATTTTCACTCTCAAATTTTCGTTTTCTCTCTTCTCACCCAAAAATGATTAGCTCATTTGCACCCAATTTGTCAAATTGTGAAAGGGTTAAAACGAGTATGGTTTTAAGCTTTTCTTGTGTTGAAAAATCGTTGTGGGAGATTTTTGGTGCATTTTCCTGGTGAAGCTCATTTTCCATGCGAGATAATTCAAAGCAATCCATTCTCTATCTCATTTTAGTCATCCGGGATTGTAAAATTTCTTTGCAAATTGCCAATGCTGCAATTTATGAAACTTGGACGGATGTTTAGAGACTTGACCATCTCTTTATGTCTAACCAGGCTGAGAAACAAATTGAGATGTACAGTAAGCAAGGGTTCTCCGGTCTGCCCATCTGTATGGCCAAAACCCAGTATTCATTTTCACACAACGCGGCTGAGAAAGGAGCCCCCACTGGATTTTCTTTACCAATAAGAGATGTGAGGGCAAGCATTGGTGCTGGTTTCATCTATCCTTTGGTTGGGACTATGAGTACAATGCCAGGGCTTCCCACAAGGCCTTGCTTTTATGACATTGATCTCGACACTGCCACGGGCAAGGTCATTGGTCTCTCTTGATGCCAACTAAACCTTATGTTTCATGTGCTTCTGCATACGCTTCCGGGGCCTGCCTTTTCAGAAGGACAAAGCCTCTGTGTAACTTCTGTTTGATTTTTAATGTAACTTGGATGCACAAGAAACTGAATAAATTAAAAGTTCCTGGTTTCTTTCTGCTCTTAATCCAATAGTCTGATTCAATCATAGCTCGTAATACTTCAGGTTTCTAGTTAAATTCTTTCTTTATCTTTAGAGCTTTGGTCTGAGGAAGGATTTTAATCCAAAGTGAGTGATCAGCAGAAGAAAGGGAAGATTACAGCTCATGCTTGTTGAGATGGTTACCTTCCACCCTTCGGGGCACCAAACATTGCATTTTGAGTTCACAAATTTCAGAAGAAAGAATTACATGCATGAGTTGTTAACGCAAGTTCTTAAACAGGACTGACATCTCTCTCCACCCCCCCACAAAAAATCTAGTTTTTGACAAGGGCAGACTCTTTAAGTATCTTCAGCAAAACACCATCTACTCACTAATTCTCCCGAGGCATCAATGCCTATTTTCACTTCCTTTTTAACAACAAGAAAAGGTTTCCCCTTCGCTTTTGTTTTCACGTTTGTCATGCTATCATGCACATTTTTCTTTTTCCCTAGCCTATCATTTCCTGGCCTTACTTTTTCACTTTTCTTCCCTCAGATCTCACTTCATCACCAGTTCTTCATCTCTTTCTCACCAACCAAACACCTTCTTTTCATGTTCCCAATGAATCTCTGTCCATTATTGGTAATAGTGATGCTAAAAATGGGGTTCTTTCTTTATCTCAAAGTCTCAAAATAACCCTTTATTAAGTGATGGTTCAAATGACAATGTACCACCAGGAAAGGTGGATGCAAGAAATGATTTTCATGGTAAGGAGCAATATGTTTTGAAGAAAGAAAAAGGGAATAAAAAAAGCGCTGTGGAGAGAGAGAGTGGCAAGCAATGCTCTGGCATTGGGTTACCAATGGTAGAAGGATGATTCGTACCCTATATTTGCACCAGGGTCTGATTGAAATCCTTCAATTGTTTTCTTAATGGAAGGCCTGACAGTGAGTATCTCAATATAGATAGGCAACCACGGCACTGCAATGCTCCTGGTATATTTTGAACCTGCTTTTACAATTTCCAGTTAAAATATAGTGGACCAATTGTGTTTAGAAATGTAAGGACGTTTTGCTTTCTTTGCCATCAAATTATCAAACAGTTCTTGAAATATATGTCAACCTCGTTCTCTTCAGAGCGAACTTTCTGTTGTTGGCACTGATTATCTTCTCTGATAGATTCATCTTTGCCGAGTTTTGTAAATTTTTGGATTACATTGACCGTAATTGATTTAGACCACTTCGATTTGCAGGCTGAATGGTCAACTTATTTTGGAGATGTTAAGAGGGAAGAGATTAGTCTTTCTTGATGATTCTCTCAGTAGGAACATGTGGGAATCTCTGGTTTGTGTTCTTCAAAATACAGTGGAAGATATTAAACTATTAAATTAAGATAGTTCATTGGCAGATCAAACAATTAAGATAATAATAATAATAATAATAATAATAATAATATTTGCCTTCCCCATGCTTCTTATTGATAATCAATATTTACCATGACTGCTAAAAAAAAAAAAAAAAAACAGATCAACCTCCTTTCCCTTTCGCTTTGTCTGTGTTCCCAGCCAAAGAATTTGGTTTAATCTTTACAATCTCAGAATTTTTTATGCAAATTATTCAGGCGTCAAAGACGTAAGTTTTGTGTTTGTCGTTTAAAGAAGTTTGGGCTGCTTTGGCAAGCCCGTACGTTTTCTTATGTGGGTTCTAGCAACCGGGCTCGCTTTAAGGCCCTAAGGTATATTCAGCACGGGCCGTTGGTTGTGTGATGGACTGTGGGCTTAGATTTTCTTTATTGAATGTTGGGCTATAGCTTTATTAATTTGGGCTCAATTCTTTAGGTTGTATCCATGGATTTGGGTTAGGTAAACACATGGTCAAGAAAAATAAAAAAAAGAAAATGATAAAAAAAATATACACTAAAAATAACATCGAAGGTATATATTTAGCATCACCTCCAGGTCTTTCCAAAATAATAATAATTTTCTTTGCATATTCTTTCTAGTTATTTTGTTTGCAAAAAATATAAGAAAAGATTATTTTTTTTTTTACATTTTAGCATCCAATAATAATATTTGTCTTAGCATAAAAAAATTAAAATAATTTTTTTTTATTTGGTGTTAGCATCTAAATAAAATGTTCTTGTTTTTTTTTAAAAGGTTTATACATCTATATTTAGACTTCATAACAAATTCATTGAGCCTACAACCAAAATCAAAAGGGCCATCAAGCCGACATACCCAATAAATAAAAAAACTAACTTTAATTTGTGTTTTCTAATAAATGTTTGTTTTAAGAAAATAGGACCTTAGAAATAAATTTATTTAATATTTTTTTTGACAAGTCTCTTTTTTTAGGTCAATATCAAAGGTTTTTGTGAAGGGAAATTTCCTTCTTTATGAAATGATGCTAAAATTTTGCAAATAACCAAATCAATATCAATTTTTTCTCAAGTAATTAGAAATAAATTGGAAATAAACTAACAAATATTATGATAAGGATAATAAAAAAGATAAATTTATGAGAAACATATAGTAAAGATAACCTTTTATAAGAAAAAATGATATAATGATGACATTATTTTTTACTTGCATATGATTAACTCCTTACATGAATGTCTAAAACCACTGTATATTTTAGGATCTTTTGTTTCTTGAAATTACTAGGTGGCAAATCCCAATCTTTCTTGATATATATATATATATTCCACCATGATTTTATAGAAACAAAATCGACGTCACGGTGTGACAAGGAGTGTGAATATTAAACACTTTTTTTTATATATAATATTTTTTGTTATGCATTTCACTTTATTTTATAAATGTATATTTTTTTAAATATGAATCAAGATATTTGTTACAAAATGTTCGTGTATTATTTTTCCTACGAGAATAATTTTAATTTCAGTGTTCACAACTTATGTGGCCATGGGAGCTCATTGAAGTAAATTCAAATTTATAAAGTGATAAAGATCATTTTATTTGTGTCATGTACTATCATTTTAATAGAATTTTCCATAGAAGACAAGTAATATTAATTTTCGTGGGTTCACATTTGACATCTTATTTTAATAAATGTGTTAGGTGGGGTAAATAAAGTACTGAACATTATTATATTTGTCACTATCAACTTTCCTTGGATTATAGTAATTAATTCTATTTAAACACGGTTTCAATTGTATGACCATCCAAAATTGAAGGTTTAATTTAGTTCATTGTATGACCTAGACTACGTTTCCTAAGTCAATTGATTCGTTTTTTTTTTTAATGATGATAAGCCAAGCTTCCATGTATATAATAAATGATCATTCAAACAAGAGAGGTATTCGAAATTTTCCCCTATGTAGGTCATTGTCATACCGATGCTATATCCATCATCTAGATAATACTAT
>Ga0325404_1006649_pt1 | contig 12108 bp, 2 predicted proteins | sample PopdelMetagenome_18_FD_205664 | JGI IMG/M metagenome (GOLD analysis project Ga0325404, IMG submission 205664) | Populus deltoides microbial communities from Bellville, Georgia, United States - Xylem-Control-R1 | ecosystem: Host-associated > Plants > Phyllosphere > Stem > Wood/Secondary xylem... | reverse complement strand
ATGCACACACTCAATTGAAAAATATCAATACTTTCTAACTCGTTAAGATTCTACCAAAATTTTAGCAGAGTTTCCTTTGTATTTTGAACATCCCAAGTGTCGACATCAATTCATATAAAAATCTATCACACTTCTTATATATAAACCATATCAAACTCATAACCCCATTTCCAATCCAATCATCTTGGATCTCATCATCATTATATCCAGCATTCCATAATTCATTCTTAATAATTCACAACAGTAATAGCATTTATTAGTTTTGTATACACAATAAAAATTAAACATCAAGGCATTTACAAGAAATTTCACATCAACTAACACTTGAATACATATATCTATATTAGTTAGACTAATTATATAATTACTACACAAAATACAATGACATGTATAATAAACATGTAAGACTTAAACAATACCAAGATTTAAATAACATGCACATTTACATCACCATAACTAGTCATTGTTAATTTAATCTAATAACATCTTAGTTACGTAACAATATAAAGTGTCTCAAATTACAATCCACAAACTTGGTATTACAGCATAATAGTCCATATTTGCCTATATATACATAAAAATAATAAATATTGATCACCCCTGGTGAGTCCATGAGGTACCTGTAAAGAAAATCGATAACATTTATTAAGTCTCAAGATAAATGGTTTGTTTAAAACTTTAAGAAAATATTCAAACTTTTCATTTAGACTATTTAAAAACATTCTATATAATCATTCCAAGTTTCTCTTTACATAAATTTATTCAGCCCATAACAAATCTCATAATATCCATAATGTAATTAATTGTCTTGGCATTCCCATATTAAAACCCAACAATTTGGTACTCCTTGAATACCACTTTCTCCGGCAAACCCATATTGGTTGCCTATTGATCCGACATTTCTATTTGAAAGCCAACAGTCCAGTATTCCTTAATGAATATCAATTTCTTTAGCAAACCCATCTCAATTGCCTATCAATTCGGCATTCCTATTTGGAAGCCAATAATCTGGTATTACTTAATGAATACCAAATAAATCCTCACAATTTACAAATTCAATGTTTATATATATATATTTCGTACTTCATAAACTAACAATTTCACAAATAAAATCAGCATAAAAGTTTAAGGAAAATTACTATAAGGTACAAAGTACCTACTGCAGTCTGATTATAAATAGTTCCGCCAACTCACTGATTCACCCTAACGATCTCCCCTGCATCAACAAGTTTTAAATCATTATTATTATCGCATGACAACATACTTTTTATTCATTATAACATTCATTGTGATTCTATTTAGGTTTTTTATAAATATATTCTGGTCATTAACTGTATGAGAAAATCAACTTAATTACAAACAAATTCATAATTCCTTCAACTCTTTACTCTAACTCTACAATATTCTCATTTCAATTGCTAAAAGTTTTTTCATTACTAAAAATCATAGATATTCTTTTAAACCCTACAATCTTAAATCCCTTATATATATTTTCCACATTATAATTTGTCAACTAATTCATAAATTTTCAAATTCCTTCCCTTTTCTTTCACCTAGGCCAACACTAGCTTTCCCATTACCATAAGATTATTTTCTCCTTGATTATCTATTATTTGGATAATTCTTCTTCATCTCATGTTAACCATATCAATTTTACACAATTCCATACAATTTATAAATTCTCTAAAATTTTGCGATTTCATCCTTCTAGACCCAACCATTCAATTACTTAATATTTCAACATTTTATAAATTCAACTTAATCAAAATTATTATTCACATGATCATACACACATTTATAACACAATTAATGGACAATATCATAAATGCATAATTCCCCCTTCTTATTCCCTTCATGGTTGGTCCTGTAGTTCTTCCTACCTATCACTTTTCTTCATCATTTTCCATTATTTCAGTCCTACAACAACCTACAAGAATCCTATAAACTCAATTTCTAAGAAATTCATCCCCCTCATCCAATTTCATCTCAAAAACTCTAATTCAATTTTGATGAAAATCACTTAATTCTTATTCAAACTGATACAAAAAGGTTCCAAACATCTTATCTGGTTACAAAAATATATTTTGAAAGCCAACTAATTGCAATTCTTCCAAAGCTTCTCTCTCTTCCTCTTCTTTCTTTACTTTCTCTCTCTAACTCAATCTTCCCTCTCTTTGATCTTTCTTAATTTCTAGTGTGGATGTGTTTTCTATCTCAAAACCCCTTTTTTTTCACTCCTAAACATTACTCTCTAACCCTTCAAGGTAAAAGGAAGGAATAAGAAATGAAAATGTCATTTTCTCTCTTGTTGCACACCATCGATTTTAACAGAAGCAGTAGCCAAAACGATCTAACCGTTTTGAGAAACGGTCTAATTTTTTATTAAATTGATTTAACTGTTTCTTAAAATGACTAGACCATTTCTAGTTTTGGAAAAATGCAACATTTTCAACCATAAACCTTTCTTCTTGTATCTTCTTAACTCTCTTTCCCTAATTTATTCTTTTCATTTATTTATTTCATTTCATCGCACCATAATATCTATTATATCATTACTTTTAATTTATATGGGGTTTACAACGCACCTCATTACAAAATGATAAGTTCTAAGAAAGTCATTACAACATTATATTTTACCAATAACAATCTTTTACCCACATGTCATCTTAAAGGGTACCTATCAACCATTAACTTCTTCATAAATGACTCAATAAAGCTCTCCACCAATAGTACAATGATCAACAACTCATTTTTCTTCACACATCATGAGATAGCTATATATCATTTCTCCACCCTTGCTAAGTAAGCTCACTTCACCGAGGTATATAAATATCTCAAGTCATCAGGTAAGTTAGCAATGAATAACTACATAGCATAAAATACAAAACTTCATTAAAAATAGAGCAGACCACACAAGATCATAAAGTCACATTTCTTTTCCTCAACTCATGCTTTGTACTCCTTACATTTCTACTCTACACACCTCTCTCCTCTTACATTTACTAACTTAAGCATCTGAGAGTCCTTTATTCTGATAAAGGACTTGTTTTATAGGTGAGTGTGGAAGCTACCTCATCAACTCATTGCTCTTCCACGGCTCTCAATTTCTACTCCTTATATTTATACTCTACATACCCCTCTCCTCCTACATTTATTAACTTAAGCATATGAGGATCTCCTATTATGAAAGAAGGCTTTATTTTACAGGTGAGTGTGGAAGTCGCCTCATCAACCCACTAGACCAGTAATTAAGCCTAGTCACTCCAAACAGTGGTCATGTCCATCATCCCATCAGCTCATTAACTAGGTCAAGCCTAGTCAATTCACCAACCTAAGATCACAATTATGGAAAGCTTAATCTAGTCAAAAGTTTTCATGACTTCATCAACCTCCATACCAGTACTGTATAAGTTTTTACAAAGGATTATTTATTAGTATCTTTAAGGTATGCACTGGAAAACTTGATAGTGACCATTTATCTAGATGTGTAAAGGACCTTAATGTTTTTTTTGTTTATACCCACAACTTCATGTTCGATCTAAGCTTCATCAGGATCCTCCACATCAATGTCAACAAGAGACATCAAGATAATATCATCTTTAACGATATCCTTATCATCAACAATAAAATCATGGTTGACTTTCCATTTCTTCTTTCAGTAAAAAAAAAATTGAGTTTTCAACAAGGATATATGTGACTTTTCACTAGATTATACACATAATTGGTCAATCTCACCAAATATGTGAATTCAGTTTCTATTATTATCATCTTTTAGTCTACCCAAGCCAATAAGAGTCATGTTCTGAGAGTTATGTTCCATAACTCTAGCACTGGAGTTATGCATCTCATGCACCTTGCCTTTCTGTTTAGCTCTTAACAAGAATCTTAACATTTTCTCGAGCTTAGTAAAGTCATTCACCCTATTGGAAAAAAAAAAAGTAATTCAATCGAAAGCTAGTTCATTCTTTTACATATTTTTCTTAATAAAAAAGGCATTTATAGCATTTAAGTTAGACTTTAAAAAGGATGATCGAGAATCTTATACAATATTGTTGGGGTAAGTTGACTTGCTTCTAATCATAATGAGTAAGAAATGGTGGATTTCCTGAGGTTGAGTTGCAAAAAGATTTTTTCTTTGAAGAAGCCAAGGTTTGAGTATACATGAAAAAAAATGTTTCTTCAATCAACAAATCCCTTAGCTTGCAGGGTTCCTGCAAACTCTAAGAGTTCTACTAGAAAACCTAAGTTATTATAATGATCATCCCAAACAAGAGGTTGTTTTCTTCAATTACACTCATGATACAAGTTCTTAAACCTGGATGTGGAGTCACTCATCCACCTACAAGCTCTAGGAGTTCCACTCAAAAAGCTAAGTCGTTATGGTCATCCTAAACACTAAATTGTTTTCTCAAATTACATTTATGATATGAGTTTTCAAATATAAATATGGAGTCTCAGTCCTTCATATTCCAATTCGCCAAAGGACAGGCTAGATCCTCAATCATCATTAGTTCTCGAACGTAAGGTTCTTAAGGTAGATCCTTTTCAGTTAGAAATTGCCCTATTTACTATGAACACATCCTTTATAACCTTCATCCATTGCAATCAAAGAGCTCAAGTAGGGATTTTTAGCTATGATACTATATGTCATAGCCAAAAACTAATTAAATTGAGATTAAAAGGAAAATCAGAAAGGAGTTGTACAAAAAAGGCTTAAGATAAACCCTAGACATTGTAAATAATCTCTTACAAGAGAAAAGAGAACAATATATTTATTAAAATTATCAGAATACCACAGTCTTGTTGAAAACATACTAATCAATCCTATTTATAATTTTCCTAGGCCTAAACTCTCATTCTTAAAGAGGAAAAAAAATCCTAATAAATAATTATTGAGTTATTAAAGAATCCATTTAACATTAGAATTCCTTGACAACTCCTACATCAATTATTGTAAAAAAAAAAAAAAAACAGAATATATAACGAAATGCAGATAGCATTTAACTTTCCATGTTTGGATTAGATGATATGCATTTCCAGAAAAAAAGTATAACAGGCCATGACTAGCAAGAAGTGTTGAGCAATAAAGAAATGAAAAAAAGAAAAAGGATTAACAGATTGAAGAATGAATCAACAATTTGCCAGCAAGACAATCTGTGAATACAGTTTTGCTTTGCCCTTTTTCTTTTTTCCTCAATCTGTTTACTATCAGATACAGAATACAAACACAGAATTGGTAGTGTGAAAGAAACAGGATCGAAAACGAGTTATTTAGCAAACAATGAAAGCAACGACCTTGTGTCATTGTGGGGTTCGCTGTGTTGGTTGTGAAGCTGGGAAAGTATACAGCGATTTCAGCTGCCTGCTCATGAGCTTGCTGTTATGCAGAGCCTGTTGAAGCTGCACATCATCAGACCACCATTGCTCCAATCCATGGGCCTCAAGAAACTTCTGTTTTCCTTTGGACATCACAAACAGTTTCGCTGCAACTTGCCCATTTCCAGGACCTGCATTCTCCTTGTCAGCTTGTTTATTTTCAGTTCCATCTGGGTCGGTGTAGGAGCAACAGATATAGTCACTATTGTTCACATACAAATTAGGCACCCAATTTTGTAATCCCATAGAAGTTTTATAACCTGAAAGAGGTATCCAGCTCCTCAATCCTACAGTATTAGCCGTCTCTCCCTCATCACTGGTGGCCTGAGTTTCACTACTAGAAGGAAGCATTGACTTAAATCTATTCCAAGCAAACCCAGCCCTTTCTCCTATGTTTCTTAAGCTCATTGCCATAGAAACAGAAGGCGGGTTAAATAAATGGGCCTCCACATACATACCTTCTTTAGCTAATGCTTTTCCCACCTGGAGAGCAAAACCAGCCCCCAAGGAATGACCAGCAACACATACGTTTCTGCTTCCATACATTTCAGCAACTGATCTTAATGCCTCCAGTGCTACTTTGAATCTGACAGAACCTTTCAAACTTTCCCAGGCTAGAAAACGGAGGTCATCTTCAATATCCCTCAGGATTGTGGGGCCTTTGAGTAATGTTCCTCTAAGTGCTAAAACTGCCTTTGGTGCTCCACTAGGTCTAATAAGAACCATGTCAGCTAATGCTGCAGCTCGATCCCATTCTAGTACTGCACCAAAAATAGATCCATCTCTTTCATCAATTAAGGTTTGGGTTAATTTGTATTTGAAGCTTCGCCACCAATTTGGAGCAAGTGCATTTTCCTCAGTTCTGTTCTCGTGTCTGTCAGTTTCAAGCAAGTAAACTGCTTGAATGAAGCAGGAGAATACTGTTCGCTTGTGGTTCTCATTCTTCCTGTATACACAAATCATCTGTGAGAATCAAATCATCAAGGATATTGCTGAAAATTCAGATATTCTAACATTATATTGCAGGCAAATTTCTGTAGGTAAGTATGTCCCCACTGATTGAAAACCACTAATAAGTATGTACCTACATAAGTTGTATGTTAATGATGAGTTTTAACCATAAGTCAAGAAGAAAAATAAAATGAAAAGAGGCAAAGGAGATGCAATAAAATGATGATCCGATCATAACAAATAAGAAATGTAAACCATTTACCAATCTTCTTCGCAACAAAGAAAAATTTGGCACTTTGTGGATAAGCAGATCAGGGCATAATACTGCCTTACAAAACCAGAAATCACTGATTGATCACAAAATCATCATTGATATGAAATACAATGATCACATGGTACAAATAGGTAGGGTCGTGCTCCTTTTCTAATGTGCTCTATCACTCAAAAAGGGCTAGGAATCCAAGATTGAACAAGCTCTCAGAAATCCTAGTCTTTCACTTGCTCACCGCTCTGCCTTATACTATTGTTCAAAGAAATTACAAAAAACAATTGTTTAGTTCACTGTTAACTAAACACCATAAGAACAAAGCTAAAAATCTGCGAAGTTTAGTAGCCCATCAATGATCTCCGGAAGAAATTAATCAACCAATTAGTCTCTAGAAGTCCAAGATGCAATGACCTCTACTATTAGAAAACTTATTCTGTCCCAGACAACTACATTCTCAGGCAAAGGAAATTCTGAAAGTTATTAAAATAAAATACCCCAACTAAATAGCTACAATCTCCTCATTCAAAAACATAACCCAAATCCCAAATTCCAGCTAAAATTAAAGACTCCCGGTAATTTGGTCACAAATAAATGATTATCAATTTTTTGGGTATTGTTGTAGAATCCCAGTGATGGTTAAGTCTCAACAGTCATTATGTGATTGAAGAATTCACAATCTCCGATGAAAAAGAAAAGAATTCACAATCTATAGCCCTAGTTAAATGAAACAAAAAAAAAATCAACAAAAAGATTCCAGGCCCTTAAATCCAGTAAATTAAATGCAACCAACGATCCACCTGGTTGACAAAACTTACAAAAAATATCCAGAATGAATCATCCATGACAACTAGGACACAAACATCACGTCCAAACCTTGAACTTATAATCAGGCAACATAAATAAGGAAGTTACCACTAAAAATAAGGAAGTCACCACATCAGTAACTTAAACCCAGTTGCCAATTTATGTCATGTTCTCTGTTTCTGACTATTCAAATCTAAAACTGATCAAGACCCACTTACTATTGATTGATACCCAGAAGAAAAAAGAAACCATTGATATAAAACAAATAAAGAAAAGATGAAATGGGAAGCGGTAGTGACAATAATAAATAATACTGACCAACTAGAATTGATAAGGTCTCTCCAATTAGGAGAGGCCACATTTCGAGGCCCGGAAACATGAAATGCATATGGGTGCGCTCCTTCTTCTTGAACCACCACTGTCTGCCCCTCTTTTACTTCACGACTACTGTTCGCCATTTTCGCTTTATATCTTCTCTTCTTCTTTGTAATGTTTGGTTTCTCGAGTCACAGACAGAGTTTGAGAGAGAAGGGAACTGTTTGTGGTTTTTGCCGAGGTTGAAGAGGAGATGCTTGAGCTGCAGTGGCTTTCTTTCTCATCTTTTTAACTAGTTAGCTTTGCGTAGATGGTAACTGATTCTCCCTATCCATCCTCCTCTCTTCGATTCAATTTCAATCGCTACTGCTCCTATATAATTCAAATTCTTCTACTGATATTCCTTTTTTTCAAAAAAAAAAAATTAAATAATATAATAATCGAAAGACTAACGCCTGTTTTTCTCCGGACTCGCCATCTCCAACGGTCACATCGCCTTTTGCTAAATGACTGCTTTGTCCCTGGAGAATGGAGAGAGAGAGCTCCTCTCAACCCTTGTCACATTTGGTACATTCCGTTTACACTGCCCGTTTGGTATTGGTTTTTTTTTTTTCATTGAAATTTGATTTATTTTTAAATTATATATATATTTTAGTATTTTTGATAATTTTGATATTTTAATGATAAAAATAAATTTTAAAAAATAAAAAAATATTATTTTAATGTATTAAATTTTTGAGACATCTCATTAATAATTTGTTTGAGAGTGACTAAGAAAAAAAGAAAGAAAGAAGTAAGGTGGGAGGAATGATAAAGATTATTTTTTAAAATAGTTTTTTTATTTTAAAATAATATTTTTTTATTTTTAAAAATTATTTTTGATATTAGTATATTAAAATAATCTGAAAATATAAAAAAAATATTAATTTGAATTTTAAAAAAATTAAAATTTTTAAAATTATTTTTAAATACAAAAACAAATAAATGCTTCTAAATATATATTTTCACATATTAAAAAGAAAAAGAAAAAAATTAAAATTTTTTTAAATTATTTTTAAATACAAAAACAAATAGATGCTTTTAAATATATCTTTTCACAAATTAAAAAGAAAAAGAAAAAAAAGAGCAATAATAGAGTTATAAAGCTACGTCCTTTTCCATCAAAGTGTTGATTCCATTGGACTTTTCACATAAACGACGAAAGTGTAATTAATTATATGTCAAATCATTTATTTACAAATTATTTTTTAGTATTATCCTTCATTTCAATATAAATAAGAGAGAAGTTACATCGAAAAGAACTAAAGTGAATTATAATTAAGGGTATAATGAGAAATTAACAATAATTAATAATTTGATTCTTTAACAATAGACAATATTTTTTAGGCATTGACGAACAAGATTTTTATGACGGGAGAGTACTTTTTTAATATATTTGTTTTTTTTTTAATTTTAAATGGTATTTATTATTGTTATAATAATTATTTTTTAAAGTATTAGGTTAACACTATTCAAAGAGGATCTCATGATAAAAAGCAAAAACAAGAACGTGAACGTGTTTAGCAGTGTAGTTGTGGGTGTTTTTTAAATAATTTTTGTGTTAAAATGCATGCTAATAATGTTTTTTTATTTTTTAAAAATTATTTTTGACATCAGCACATCAAAAAAATCCAAAACATATAAATTATATTTAATTTTAATAAAAAAAAATTTTAAAATTTTTTAGAACACAATCGCAGCCGCGTTCATGGGTTGGAAGGCGTGCATGGGTTGGAAAAACGGGCACGTGCATCTGGCCCGTAGTTAAAAAAACCAGGCGCGTCTAAATTTCTTCTTAAAAGGTCAAATTGAAAGGACGGTGCGGTCTAGGAAGATAAGATAATGTGTCCTTCGTTTGTAGCCTTTTCAACCATGAGAGGTGGCTTCAATAATTGAAAAATTAGGTCCAAGGTTTTGTATTTTAGAAATCTAATTTTTAATTATTTTTTCATATCCATTAATATAAGAAAACAACTTATGAATTCTTTAAATCCTATTTTTAATAACAAAATATATTGTAATCTGTTTAAAAATTCAAAATAAAATCAAAACTAAAAAAAATTAATTACAATTCTTTTTTTACATCATTAAATATAAAAATCATCTTCTTTGAGTTTTTCTCTCAAAACTAAATCTATACACACCAAAATTAAAGTTATTAATAATTAAAATCCAGTTACGGGAGAGCTTTATTATTTTCTTAAATTTTTAGAGGCTTTCTCTCTCTTTTAAAGTCGTCAAAAACACAATTTTAACATGATAGTTTATTTGGAAATCTGGTTGCAGATACTTTTCAAAGTGTTTTTCACTTATAAATATATTAAGATAATATTTTTTAATTTTTTAAAAATTATTTTTGATATCAGCGTATCAAAATAATTTAAAAACATAAAAAATATATTACTTTAAAGTAAAGAAAAAAAATAAAAAGTTTCAAAAGCACAACTTGAATTGTAAAAATTAATTATATAAAATTATAAGAAAAACTTTTTGTCAACAAATTTCACGACTCAATGACGTGAGAAAATATTATCTTGCAACTTTATATTAACAAATTTGAACTGAACCCATAATCCAGTTGAACAATGACCCAATATCATCAATTATGGTTTCCTCTCCAGTTGAATTGAACTTGTAATCTTAATTGGAACAAACTGGAAACCTTTCCAACTCAGTTGCACTTAACATTCCTTAAAAAAAAAAAAAAAACTCGGTAAAAGCATTTCCTCTGATCAATCAATTAAAACCAAAAACAAGAACTCCACAGCTTTAAAGTTTAGTCCTCTATTTTAGTTTTTTTTTTTTTTTTGGGAAAATGCAGGATTAGTTCTTGATTAAGAAGTTGATTATCTATCTGAGAGTGTGGTTATAGTTGCTTTTCAAAGTATTTTTAACTTGAAAATGTATCAAAATAATATATTTTTTTATTTTTTAAAAATCATTTTTAATATCAGCGTATCAAAATGATTTAAAAACACCAAAAAATATTAATTTGAAGCAAATAAAAAAGTAAAAAAAAATTTAAATTCTTTTAAAAATATTTTTAAAACATAAAAATAAACATTAACATGTAAAAGTAGATGTATTAATATAACATGATTTTTATAATTTGAAGTCAAGCGCTCCCTATAAAGCTTTTACAGAAACCACTTTCGATGGGTAGGAATTTTTCTGCTTTGTAGCCCCACTCCCTCCATTTCCATCTCTTATTCCTAATCAAGGAATCTCTACGTGTCTGTGAATTATCTATTTGTTAAATATGAAAACAATGTCGTGCAATTTATAATGTCTTTACTGAAAATATTTGAATATCCATAATTTTATCTCAAAGCAACACCTTAAAATACCAATGGTTTAAGTAATTCGAGGCTTTTTTTAAAAAAATAAAATTAAACTTATGAATGAAACACATTATTATTATAAAATCTTTTATCTTTTATTAGGTTGACCGACTTGACCGAATTAATTGAGGTATAAGATTTAAAGAAATATTATTTTAAAAAATGTTTTTTTATTTGATTTACGAATATCTTGGGACTGTTGGGTCTGGTTGTTGTTTTTTTAAATGGTTTAATTTTTAAAATTCTGAGATCATTTAAAAAAAAAACATGGTAGGAGAACTAGCGACTGTTGGGGAGGGGGGGGGGACTTACCTTTAAATGCAAAAACAGAAGATTTTTAATAATCCATGGCCTCTTCTTCCCTTTCCCAAGTATCTACTTCCACCACCAGTCTTCCATTTCTAATCCCAAAACACAATCACTTCTTCAAGCTCCACCCGTCTTGTTTTTCTTGTACTAAAACACTTCCTTTTCAGGTTTGTCTCTATTTCTTCCCTTTCTAGTATTTCTTGAAGGCAGTTCTGCCTTAAAGAACATAGTACAGTGCCAAAACTCTCAGCCACGAAAACAAGTCCTTAACGAATTCCAAAGCAGGAGAACAATTCAGGGCCCTCGATTATAACATGTTATTTACTGTCAGAGTGCCAGTCCTGGTCCCAAGGATTGTAGACTTTTTGGAAATGGACGAACGATGTATATCAAGAAACCTTCTTCTTCCTTTTCTTGTTAAAACTTTTGGAGTTGGATATAAAGGATTTGGTGATTGGCCCTATCGTGTGATTTTGATGTTTTTCCATCTTAGGCTCACTGTCTTCCACACGCACACAGCTCGATCTCTTGGAACAACTCACCTCTACCAGCTCACCCGCTGATGGTATGTGGTCTCTATACATATTCCACAGAAAATTCGTGCCATTCATTTCAGCTCAGCAAATGTCAGACTAGTAAACTAAGACAAAATTTACTTTCTTTCATGATCAGGTTATGAGAGTGATGGTAGTTCTGATAAACTTA
>Ga0325404_1006641_pt1 | contig 12118 bp, 5 predicted proteins | sample PopdelMetagenome_18_FD_205664 | JGI IMG/M metagenome (GOLD analysis project Ga0325404, IMG submission 205664) | Populus deltoides microbial communities from Bellville, Georgia, United States - Xylem-Control-R1 | ecosystem: Host-associated > Plants > Phyllosphere > Stem > Wood/Secondary xylem... | reverse complement strand
TATTATCATAATTTTAAAACTCAATTCGAAGGTTGATTCAGGACAAGGTCCGAGACATGAGTGAAGTTAACTATTAACCCGGGTCAATATAAGAACAAAAATAATTATTATCATATATTTAAAACCCAACTCGAGGGTCAACCCAGGGTAAGATCTAGGTTATGTTGTAGGAGGATCAACTTGAGTTGACTCGGTTCAGCATAATATAAAAGTGATTATTATCATAGTTTTAAAATTTGATTCGAGGATCAATTTAAGATAAGGCCTCAATCACGAATTAAAATGGTCAATACAAGAATAAAAAAGTATAAATAAAAATAATAATTATTATAATATTAAAATCTGACTTGAGTGTCTGTCCTAGACAAAGTTCAGATAATAAATCGAGATAATCACCTCAACTAACTCAAAATTTTATTATTTTTTTCAGACGCACACCCCTTCCATCTAAAACTTTTACCTCGAACCAAACACTACCCAAGGGCGGCTGCACTCCCTTTATTTCAAGAAGCAGATTTTCATGAAAACTCTATATGTCTCTCTTTTTTTTGCTATCTATTAATTTATTGGGAGCTTTATTGACAAAATAAAATAAAAATTCTATGCATTTATCACATATGACAGGCGAGAGATCAACAGATTTTATGTTTGGTGAATTAATTATGTACCCATTGTTGTTTGTATTTTTAGCTCTATTTTTTTTCTTTTTTTTTCCTTAATTGATACACTTAATGAGTCTCGAAATAAAACAATGAGATAATTATTTTTTATTTTTAATATTTACCATTTTTTTAAGGATTGAAATTTGAGATCTAATAAAAATTATATATCTTAATTATTAGACTAAAATAATATCCGGTGTTTGAAATTGCGGTTAGATTATACTTTTAAAAAATTTTAATTTTTTTAAGGTGTTTGAAATTGCGGTTAGATTATACTTTTAAAAAATTTTAATTTTTTTAAGCTTCAAATTATTTTTTATATATTTTTGAATCGTTCTGATGTGCTGATATAAAAAATAAATTTTAAAAAATAAAAAATATTGTTTTGATGTATTTTTAAACGATGAAAAACAATCCCTACCACACTCTCAGACATCTACTTTTAAATCTATTTTTTTTATAACATATTATTAACTTCTAAATTTCTATACTTTTTTAGATTGGAATCCATTACTTACCTTCCCTTCCAAGTCAAATATCAAAAAGCAATTGAGCAAGTATTATTACTTTTATTTTTTTCTCTTAATTGATACACTTAATAAGTCTCCAAAATAAAACAATGAGATATTTATTTTTTATCTTTAACATTTACCATTTTTGTAAGGATTGAAATTTATATTCAGTATTTTGAAATTGCGATTGGATTATAATTTTGAAAAATTCTGATTTTCTTAATCTTCAAATTATTTTTTATATATTTTTGAATCGTTCTGATGTGCTAATATAAAAGATAAATTTTAAAAATAAAAAAAATATTATTTTGATGCATTTCTAAACGATAAAAAACATCCACCACACTCCCGACACATATTTTTAATTTATTCCCTTTATAACATATTATTAACTTCTAAATTTCTATACTTTTTTAGATTGGAATCCATCACCTACCTTCCCTTCCAAGTCAAATATCAAAAAGCAATTGAATAAGTATTGTTACTTCTATAATTTCTCCTCATTACATTTTCTAAATTATTTTCCTCAATTATTAAGTCAAAATCTACATCAATTTGCAAGAAAGCCTCATGGTCTTGAATTTAGACACGTTAATATTTGGATCTAAATTAATTATTTTTTTTAATATTTGGGTAATTGAGAGTAAAGTATAATGAGCAATCCAAAGCATAAATCAAGTGCAGACTGTAGACTAAAGTGCCCGACAAGCAAAGAATACTTTATTAAGTGAAAGCCAACAAAGATTTGTTTGGATTTAATTGTTGGAAAAGCAAAGCAAGTCACCATCATTTGCAGCAAAGCAAAGCTGTGGTGATGTACATTTTAGAGCCGTGTTCTCTCTTTAATCTGGACTGTTGATTGTTTTGATCAGGCAAAACAATAGGGGCCCGCATGGATGGTGCTTAGGGATGAGATTCTAGCAATTTCCAGAGTGATTCACAGGCCTTTACCGTCGTGGTCGGCCGTCGGCCGTCGGTTTATATATATATATATATATATATATATATATATATATATATATATATATATATATATATATATATATTCTAACAGTGTTAGAAATTTGAAAAAGTTATTGAGAGATAGCATACTTAGGAGAATATCGTAGTTTCTAAGCATTGCATCTTTTAGAGAATATTTAATTGCTGTTGTGATTTTAAAAAATAATTTTTTTTTAAAATTTTTTTATTTATAGTTTTAACAAAATATGTATTAAGTTAAAAATATTACGAGATGAATTTTTACACGTAGCATAAATAAAATGCTAAAAATATATTATTTTAGCTTTTATAAAACTAAGATTTAAAATACAATTACATGTGGGGTTCAAAATAAAAAACAGAAACTATGTTTTAAAATGGTTTTCAAATTACTTTTCACACGAAAAATATTAAATTAATATTTTTTATATTTTTTTCAATAATTTTAATATATTAATATCAAAAATAAAAAAATATATTATAGGAGCGAACACAATTTTATTTATCCAAAATGCCATCTTGTATTTTATATATATATATATATATATATATATATATATATATATAGAGAGAGAGAGAGAGAGAGAGAGAGAGAGAGAGAGAGAGTTTAAAGATGTGAATTAGAATCAAGGAACATTATTGTTTAGAATTGATTGTGTTTAGTGTGAGTAAGCTTTCATTTACTTTGAGAGCTCAATCCAGGATTAAGAGACTCGTTATCATCACTTATCATTAGATGTTGATAATCAATCGAGTATTTAGATTGAAAAATTCATATTTTTATGATTTTCATATCAGATTGTGTGTTTTGTGTTGTGAATTTGCTATCATTTATTTCAAAATCTCAACAAAAGATCATGCCACTTTTTCTTGGCTCATATCCCTGAATTTCATGATCGAGCAAGACACCACGTACAGGAAGTTTGTTCACTGCCCTCGGAAGAGCTAGCACGAAAGTGAGGGCTCACTCACTTTTACGATGAAAAAGCGTTCAAACCCCCATTAATTTCTGTTGCTGGTAGCAAAAACCTCCCAGGCTCACCCCATACCTTGATTATCTATCTCCAAGGGCTAATTCTGATGGCACCCGCAATTATCGCTTGGGAGGTTGTTTAGTTCAAGTTTTAAAATATAATTTATATTATTTTTTAATATATTTTTTTAAGTGAAAATCTTTTAAATTTCAAACTTGTACATGTTCATATTATATTATGCTTAATTTTTATCAAATAAATAGAAATGATGAAATTCAAACTCGTGACCGTTTGATAATTAATGCCCCGATATCATGTTAAAGAATCAATTCGACCGAACAATTTAAACTGTTAGATAAAATCTATAATTTATATTATTTTCTAACCCATACTTTTTTTTTTTTTTATTATGTGATCATCTTTCATAGCTATAATTCCCCTTTCCAATGCTTCTTCACTACCCATCAGCTCAGACGCACGATCTCGACCTTCTTGGGATGTTTCAGGAGAGAGCAGCTGGAGCGGGAAAGAACCTACAAAACAATATCAACATGGTTCTCTTCGAAGTGTTGTCCTCTGTTATCTCCAAGGCTTCAATCCAAATAATGCATTCTTGAGATGTTAAAACCCGAGGTAAACAAAATGTGGCGATGAGAGGTCATTCGAAGAACCAATTTTTACCCCTCCAGGCCTTGGGATTTCTCGGAGGAGCCATTTACCATTGAAGGTGGCCAAGGTCATAACTTTTTTATGCAAGGAACAGTAAGGAATTGGAGGAGGTTCTTACATGCCATCATATCGATTTAATGCAATAATTATCAGTTAGAACTGCTATCCATCAACAATGACAGGTTCTATATTTGATGAAGTTGATAAAAACAAAACAGTTAGGTGATTGGAGAGCACAGACATGACATATATATTTTACGAGGTGGTTCCTAGTCCTATGTCTATGAAAAATGTCCAATTGAGATATAATAAAGAATTAAAATATATATATAAATGAACTCTTATACAATCATATACTTTTAAATAATTTAAAAGACTTTGATATTCATTGATCTGCCATAAAAGATGGATTTATTGCTTAAATTCTTATTGATTAAAATTTAATTATATTAACATATTGGTAAACCATATATCATAATTATAGCACTAATTTTTTAAATTACATCTAAAAATCATACATGTGAAAAAAAAAAGAAAGAAAATTGTACACTTACCATAAAAAAGTGGATGAGATGTTCACTTTTAGGGCATTAAAAAAGAAAGCTATAGTTTTCTATATAAAGGAAATAAATAGCTTGTATAAAAGAAATAGCTATAGTTTTCTATATAAAAGAAATATATAGGGCATTAAATCAAGCTTTATTTAGCACCGAGTTGCTGAGATACATGTCCAGTGTGAAAAAAAAAGGAAAAAAAGAAAAGAGAGAATGGGAAAAAGACCTTGATAATTTACAATTGTAAATAGGTGACATCTATTATTTGCCTGCAGAAATAGAAGGGTCAAGTACGGTCCTGGTAGGACTATGTCACATGGATGATGCTGAGATGAATGGGGTTTTAGAACGACTGCAAATTGTACATTATTTTGCTTAGCTTGCAATGGCTTTGCCAGCGTCACTGAACCTTTTGTATAAAACTATGTGGATTTATCTCCTACAGTATCTCCACGTCTCTACATATCATGGAACAACCTCCTTATCTGATCAACGTTTGCTGGCATCAATGTGACTGGGCAGCGGTTATACTGCAGCAATGAAATAAAATGGCATCATGGAATAAGTATATTTTGGCCAAGTAGGGCAGGAGAATTGAGAGGAAAACCAAGCTTGAAGCAGAAATATGGATATTGATAGAGAATGGAACTAGATTCCTTACCTGGGATAAATATTTGAATATGCAAGCATAACAGAAAACAAATCCTGAGATTGTAACAACCGAAGGGTTTGCACGCTTTTGGGAGCACAACGGGCAGATTGTTCTATCGGGTGGCAGTGGAATCCCCTCTTTGGCAACCTGTTTAATAATAAGGAGACCATTATGTATCTTTGAACCTTTTGGATTTTCACGTCTGACAGAACCTAATATAAGATCATGAAGAGCTGAAAAATATTTGATAATTGTTGAAATTTGACATGCGAGAGACAGTGACATGAAAAGTAATGATTAAACTTCATTATCAACAGCATGACATGATATATTTTTCCATCATCTCTATCATTAAAACACCATAGCTTTATTGACCAAATAAAAAATATAGGTGCTCATGCATACTTTTCTATTATTTAAAGTAGATGCTTCCATGGATTTACATAGGAAAAGGAAACCATTAATATAACACGAGTATGTGTGAGTTTGTTTGCACGAGAATGAGAGAGTGGGGGGGTACCCCGCTATGAAATCCAAGACTGAAAAGCTCCTTTCTCACCTTCGGGGCTGGAGGTGGTGGGGGTGGAGGATACACTGTTGGAGCTGACATTCTCTCCTCAGCAGATTGGTACCACCACTCCATCATCTGCGTGGTTCACACTAACAAAAAGTTAATGCCAGTCTATAGTTATTGTAAAGAGCAAAGATGTAAAAAGAAAAATGAAAATTAATGCATGAAAAACATAAATAGGACCATCAAATCATTGCTATTGCATGAAGTCTGCTATCTCGACATTAAAATGAACATGATATAACAAGATATAAGTTAGTTCTGAGAGGTTAGGGTCTCAAGACAAGTAAAGGCCTGGAAATGAGTACAGTGGAACTTTAGGGAGTGTCAGATTTGATACTGTCCAGCTGAAATAGGTTAGATGCCAAAAACATTTTACCATTATTTTGTAAAAAGAACTCAGTTCACATTTGGTTATAAAGGTAAAACTTTTTTGAAACAGAAAGCACTGTTCAGCAAAGGATCGTAAAAACCTGCAACTGTAAAGGATCACTGGTAATGTTGATTGGGAAGGGGAAGAGAATTGAGCATTGCTAGCATTAGAAACAATGACAACAAGAACAACATGACATCTACAAGTAGCTACAGTTTTTGCAGACAATATTACTTGATAATGGACAACTCCCCAAGCAGGTAAACCACACTCACTTTAAAGATGAACACTGCTGCAATTAAGCCAGTTTGTGCATAGTCAAGCATTGTATATGCGCAGCTTAGCAATGCTCCTTGTAACGTCTGCACATTTATGATGGTATGTCAATATTCTACAGTGGAAAACAGCTATACAACTATATTGTCAATTTCTGCAAACAAATACTGAATAGCCAAAGGTTCCACATCAAGTTACTCAAGCAACTAAATAATTTAAATTATTATACCTTCAACCATGGTGGGCCATGAAGTCTCTCACGTTCATTGCTTCGTATCTTTGAAATTCTAGAAGTAGTGTCCATCTACCTTGACATCAAAACAATTGGACAGAGCACTAAGATATGTATCATTTGTTGAGGTTTTTCAAAGGACAATAAAATAGCAGCAAGCACTATATTTGAATATTTGTATTTCTGAATTTAAATATATCTGAATACTTATTGATAAAAATACAAGGGTAAATTCTCTATTCTATTCAAATCTAGTACCAGCTCTTGCCCTGTAGCTCGACAAACATGAATCCCAAGCGCATGTAGTCCTAAAGAATAGAACCCAGTAGCATCCAGCAAATATAAGAGCTGATAAGCAAATGACATTCCTGCATTGCAACACTTCAGATCAGATTGGACATTTTGACAAACACAAACTATTTCCAACCAAACATGAAGACAGAAACCGGTTTGGCACACAACAGCATGCTATAAAAGTTTCAGAATAATGATCAGGATACTGCGTTGTAATATTTTAGATTAGATTAAAAAAGGCTGTATTGTTGGTCCAGAGCTTTGCTTGGGGTTCAGTAAGTAGCTAAGGGAAAGGAACTTCCAATTGACCAGTAAAATATAGAACAACTTCAGTACCCAATACTGGAAACATGTCACAAATTCGTCAGAAGATACCCTAATTGGATTGCTAAACATTAGAATTCTCTCACAATACACAAAAGGTTACAAAGGCATTCGTGCTTCTAAAATTATTTAGTATCTATACATAAAGGAGCATAAGGAAATATGTTGAATGTTATTGCAATAGATGAAACTTGAATACAACTTCTTCATGATTGATGTTCATGTTCCATGAAGAATACAGACATGTAAACTTTACATCATCATGTTATGAATTAACTCATCCCAACTTTCCTCAATTGCAAGCTCTTAGATTTGACTTGAAAGACTAGATTAACAAGTACTATTCGAATGAGGACAAAATAAAAACTTTACCTTCACTACTAGCATGCAGCCACGGGTAGCAAACAAACATAATTTTCTGAATTTTCTTCATCAAACGTGCTCTAATTGTTGTTTCTCTAGAAACAAGAGAAGCCTCCCCTCCACTAAAATATTCAGCATCTTCAACTGTTTCATCACCATTTCCCCACAAACTTGCTTGAAGCCTGGCTTCCCTTTCTTTGTTATATATTGAATACAATTTTGACTTAAAATAAGGCAACACAACCTAGCAAGATGCATAAAAAAAGTCATTAACTTACATCATAATGGTTTGAAAGTAATTAACTTATTATGATACCATTTATATAGAGTGAAACTAGGTAACAGTTACTGTTTATAAACTTGTTTTAACTACCCTTCACAATGTTATGAGGAAAACAACTTCAGGGAAGAAAAATATATCAGCTAAAGGAAGGAGGGGATGGTACCAAAAATACAACTGAAAGAATTCTTTGGTGCTTGTCTAACCCTGAGTGCTGAATTCCATCGCCTGAGTTTGGACGCGCATCTTCCTTCTTTACTCTTATCTTCACTGTCCTTCTTCGCAATCCATATAAGGATTCAGAAAAAGAAGCATCTGAAGAGGAATATACATACAAATTAATGAGCCCTATGCAACAAGGAACAACCTTAGTAGTCCAACTTAAACAAACAGCATGCTCGAATTTAGAGACACAGCGCAGCAATTTAAGAAACAAAATTAAATCAAACCATCACCACAACCATGCACCCAACAAAGCCTTATTAACAGCTTTCACACAACCAACCAACCATCACCACCACCACATACCCAACAAAGCCTTATTAACAGCTTTCACACAACCAACCCTCCAACGTTAATTTGGAAACATCTCCGATCCCATTTAACCAAATGAGGATTAACCTCATCATCTATTCTTGAAAAAAAAATGAATATCTCTAATATTTACTTTCCATATCACCAAGAGAGGTTATAAACTCCAACTAATCCAGGGAGGGACAAACAATGGGATTAAGCAAGTTACCTGACTCACAGAGAACATAACATGTCAAGGGGAAGGAAATAAGTTTAGTTCTTGATGCATGGGGACACAAAAGACAAATCGTCATCGTGTGTTGCAGGGGTTCAATATTAAATGTATGACAAAAAATCAAATAGATAAGAATAAAAAAGGAATCAGTTAATGACACAAAACATGAGCATATAAACTAGAAGGATAGAATCCCAGTCAAATAAGAAACAAGAGAAAACAGTCGATCACCCACTCACTTGGTAGTAGCAATGGCAACAACATAAGCCAAAGTTAATGTGAGTATGCAGTTAGATTTATTTATATAAAAAAATGCAAATGGAATTATCAAAGAAACAGCAAGGCCATAGAAAGACGAAATTAAACCTGTAGTCCGCAAGCTATGAGTCTCAAGGACCAACATAAGCAATGAAAAGAATTCATCTTCATGGTCCAACACCTTATGCAGAAATGGTCTTCTTAATGCCAATACCTTCAAGACGACAAATCCACAATATTCAAAGGAAACATAAGCACAAGCCAACCTTTTGAATAAAAGTAAGTCAAGTATTTGCATCTTACCAAGAACATAAAAAAAAAATTAAAAAAAAGAGACTTGATTAACACATGAAATTGACAAACTCAAACAAAAATGAGAGAATTAAGAGAAACCCAGATGAAAATCTCAAGTGGGTCACAAAAATATCAGCTTCCCATCCCTTAAAAACTTGAAAAATTAAGTGGGTGGGCAAACAATTATATGCAAAACGAGAGATGTGGACATGCAGGTATGTATAAGTATGGGCAAACAATTACACCGATGGAGTAGGTGAGGGCAGCACGGAGACTGGCCGGGAGTTGTTGAGCAGCAGCCATCTCGAAGAAGGTGGGTCGTGTCCCTTGTCCTCCTACTTGAAACAACATCTTCTTCCTTCCTTTCTTGCTTGTTTTTCAAATTTCTCAGTTCGGGTTTCCTGAGGTTTTATAACAAGAAGTCTTTTGGACTCTGCAGTTCTTATCCTTCACTGTGGCCTAGCATACGATTGTTGTGCAAGGTTATTTTTAAAATGATTTTTAGTTTAAAAATATGTTAAAATATAATTTTTTTAATTTTTAATATAAAATATTTAAAACTATTAAAACACTATTTTCTAAATGAAATATATTTTAAAAATTTATTTAAAAACAATTATCACACTCCTAAATACTAACCCAAAATAAGGTGATTTCCTTTCACGTCATATTATTCATATATATATATATATATATATATATATATATATATATATATATATATATATATTTTTCCTACTTAGAATTATCTCATAATAGATTTTGATAGTAATTTTATTTTCCAAAGCAAAAAAATAATATGTTATCCTTTCTATAATGGTATTTTGAACTAGTTTTAACCGATGCTATTATTTTTGGATATTTTAAATATACATTTCACATATTATATTTTAAAAAATAATTAATTGCATATATGTTAGATTTAAGGTTTTGAAATCAATATATATATATATATATATATATATATATATATATATATATATCCTTGAAGGTCAAGTCTTTCAAATTAAATATATTATTATAAAGAAAGAATAACGTTGTTTCAATATTTATAAATATGAGATTTTAAAAAACAAACTTGAATGGCTCAATCAACTCATGTCACATTAATTTATCATAAATATATTATTTATGTAATTAAATATCATATAGTAAATTGATAGTTGAAGGGAGAACACCTGTTTTTTTCCTCCTTCTCTATATATGATATAGTTTAGTGCATATTCATCTGTTTAATATAAAACTATTAATAAACCGTATCTCTAATTTATTTTTTTTTATATTTTTAGATCATTTTTATTAGCATAAAAATAATTTTTAAAAAATAAAAAATATTATTTTAATACATTTTCAATTAAAAAATATTTTTTTTTAAAATAATCGCTACCATACTTTTAAACATTTTTAAAATAACATTATACACCATTTGTTTTTAAAATTGTAGTAGCAGTATCTCAAGTTTGGAAATAAAATGCATCATAATAATGATTTTCACTCATAAATTTATGATGTAACATAAAAAAACAAATATATATATAAAAATATTATTTAGTGTGTTTGATATCGTGGTATATAATTTTTTTTTAAGTATTTTTTTGCTTGAAAATATATTAAAATAATTTTTTTAGATTTTTTATTTTTGATACCCAACATCAAAATCAATGAGAAATATTAAAAAAATTAATTCAATATTTTTTTTAAAAATAAACACTTTCAAAAAATATTTAAAAACAAAAACTATAGTACTTTTTAATTTTTTTTTTAACTATTGGATTGGCCATTATTTTGTGAGCAAAAATTTCCTCCTACTCAAAAGTAGGTTTAACATTCAAATGAGTTTGTGCATTATGAAAGTATCTTGAAAAATAGGCTTGGAGTGACATCGTAAAAATATTTTTCGAGAATTAACCATTAGTCACGAGTCAATTTAATTTTATCATTGATATATTATTTTTTTATCCGTTTTCTATTATAATTTTATTATTATTTTTTCAAATAATTAATGATGACTATTCATTTCTATCTAAATTTATATATTAAGAGAGAGTAAATTTCTTTTTACATACTCAAACGGTAACTTTTAATACTTACTTCGGATACAATAAAAGAAAGAAATTAAAAAAAATATATTTTTTTAATTAATTTTGATGAGATCAAATATAATTATATCTCGTTTTATTATATCTTTATCCTATATTGAGCAAATATGAAGCTTAAGTTTCTAAGGAGCGTAGCGTGATGGTAAATGGTTTGAAATCTGTACAGCAGGTCTCGAGTTCGAGTTAGGGCGTGCACTTCTTGTAAGAGCTTAGTACAGCCGGGGTTTTACTCCTTCACCTGGATCCACAAAGTGCGCTTTCCAGAAAATGAGGTTTCCTCGAATCCAAAAAAAAAAAAATATAAAGCTTAAATATTAGGAAATATAACAAGAACAACTTCAAGATCATGATTCAAGCATAGTTTTAAAACCCGACCCGGTCATCGACCCGGTCCAGTGACCGGGTCACGGGTCAGATGGGTTGACCCGGGTCAACCAAAAAAAAAAATTAATGTCTAGAAGGGCCAATCTATCAATTAATTGCAAAGCCTCTCTCAATTTGATTTGTCTAGAAAATCAACAAGGGACATAGCTCCTGTCTTGTTAGCAATACTTTGGTTTCAAACAAGAATATAGATTCAACTTGTTTGCAATAACTTGGTTTCCCAGAATCAGTAAATTATGAAGCACAAATAGGAATTTCAAAAAAAAAAGAAGGAAAGAAAAAATAGCTTAGACTTATCACTCACCTACACCAGAGCCCAGCTCAATAATAGAACATCCTTGAAGCATCTCAGCATTTTTTGCAAGATAATCATTCAAAAGCAGGGTACCAGGCCATACAAGTTGCCCAGTCAAATCAAAATCAGCTGCCTCGCAAATATTTAGTGTAAAATTTGAGGAACTTCTCATTTGAAATTTGAACGAAAACCCCAACAGAAATAAAAGTGAACATTTCTTGAATTCATCAGTGTCTAAGCATATATACGTGCACAATCATAACAAATTGGTTTGTTGACATGCAAAAACTACATGGCATACGGAATTACTTGCTGTATGAATG
>Ga0325404_1006640_pt1 | contig 12120 bp, 9 predicted proteins | sample PopdelMetagenome_18_FD_205664 | JGI IMG/M metagenome (GOLD analysis project Ga0325404, IMG submission 205664) | Populus deltoides microbial communities from Bellville, Georgia, United States - Xylem-Control-R1 | ecosystem: Host-associated > Plants > Phyllosphere > Stem > Wood/Secondary xylem... | reverse complement strand
AACATGTGTAGTGGCGATCATGACATGACTATCCCATACATTGGCACGCATGAATGGATAGAATCTCTGAATTTGACGATTAAGTATGACTGGGAACCATGGTTTGTTGATGGTCAAGTTGCAGGGTCAGTATCCATCATTTAATTTACACACTTTGATTTTATTTTTCAAAATCCAAACCAATGGGAATTTATCATAAATTTTTTTAAAAAATAGAACTTAGTTACAAATATTTTGAAAAATAATATACATAAAGAAAGATAGAAAAAAAAAAGAAGCAATATTTTTTTTTAAAAAAAGACTCATATTAATTTGTTTTTATTTTTCAATAAAGTTAAATTATCTCAAACATATAATTAACCTTAAGATAAAGTCTCTCGTTCATTGATTTTATTAATAACAATTTTTTATTAGATGCTAATATTTTTCTAGTAATATTTTTAAACTAATATTAAATATTTTATAAAGGAAGATATTTGTAACTATACTATCACCTTATTAAAAAAAATTCATGAAAATCTTTTAGTTGGGGTTTCTTTTATTTTATTTTTCAGATAATAATATTATTAATTAATTTACATATTTTTAACATGTGTCACGTCCATTTGAAACGGTAGAGATTATAAAATTTTTTTTTTATAAAAAAGTAGAATGACAAAATCCAAAAAATAAAGGTACAGGAACTGGCATTAACTAATCCCTTTTTGCTTGTTGGGTCATTTTTAGATACACAATGCTGTATGCAGACAATGTGCAAGATTACATAACATACGACCTGACATTTGCAACTGTGAAGGTAAGAACAGACATTAGCTTATCTAACTGTTTAATCTATAAATATAAATAAGCAATTATGGTATTTTGAAAACCTGATATGTGGTGGTGGTGGTGATGGTGATGGTGGTGGTGGTGGTGGTGTAGGGAGGGGGTCACACAGCACCAGAATACAGGCCAGAGCAGTGCTTTGCCATGATGGATAGGTGGTTTGAGTACTACCCTCTATAAAAAAAACCAATTCCAAAATGTTCTCTTGAACTAATTAATAAACTATTGTAAGCCCTAATCCATGTTTCGTATTTCAGCAACATGATCTTTAATATGATCTAGCTTCTACTGCGCATCAGAAAACTCAAGGATTAACGAGCCTTTTAGCTCCTACCATTTTTATTATTATTATTTTCTTGATAGAATTGATAGTAAATGTTCATCTTTGTACACTTTGTTTATGCCTCTTAATTAATATATGTTCAGATATGGATGGTCGTGCTTGAAACACAATCTCTAAACATGTAATAATAATACTAATAATCTTAACCACCAAGAACAGTAGCCTTTTAAAAAAAAATATTATAATGCTACTTTAAGAGAATCATATGAATTGCCCACTAAGATACAGACACTCATTATTTAGTATTCGAGTGAATATGCACGAGTCCATTATCAGAAAATCTATGAATACAAACAAAATTATCGAAGAAAAACTTACATCGGTATTTTAGAGTAATATTTATTGATCGATTTTATTCCATCGCTAAATCCGTTGGTATTTACAAACATAAATAATCCATCAGTAAATATCGAGGGAATTACCATTGGAATAAAAGGAATTTAAAAAAACCAAAAAGTACGACTGTGTGTATTTTTTATGGATGATTTTACTGACGGAATTACAGTTGGACTTAAACAGGGTATGCCATACAGTGACGTGTCACTAGTGTTGACAAAATTACCGATGGATTGACAAATTAAAACATTTTGTCGGTAAATCCATCAATAATAGTTAATATATGAACTGGTTATCGACCCTCCCATCCCCTATTTCTTCTTCTTTTCCTTTACAACTAAACAAAACCGCTCCCCACCCCACCCGCCCCCATCCTTTCTCGACTTTTCCAGTAATAGCAACAATTTTATTGTGGATTTTTCATTTTAAGTAAGTAAATCTATTATTTTTTAATTTGAAAACAATTTTGAAAAGTCAATTTTTTATTACATATTTTTTGTAGTAAATGTATTTTGATTGAGTGTTTACTTGTTTTATTATTTTTTTCTCAAACAAACTTGTTGTATGGATACATGGTTTTGTACATGTTATGGTTTGTTTTAAATTTTGTAAAATTATATTCGTTTGTAAATTGTTGAAACTTATGTCGAATTACCGACTTAGGTGTGTTGTGATGATATAAATAATGACTTGTTTAACGGGTCCGTTTTATATTTTATCAATTTTATTGTCAAGTTATATTTTTTTGTAAATTAATGTGTACAAATTTGTATGTACATAGATAATTGATAATGAATTAAGAGAAGTATGAAAGTAAATTAATTATTTACTTAACGTAATTAATTAATGCATATTGTTGTTATCATTAATTGATATATATATATATATATATATGTTCAATAGAAGTTATAGATGATCGTTCATGGATATCTAAGGATTCACCCCAAGGATTGCGGAGGATGAATTATTATAATGGGGTTCAGGGTTTTATTAATTATGCAACATCTATTCTGAGAAATATTAGTGGAGGCGATATTAGGTGTCTATGCAGGAGGTGTCAAAATAAAAAGTTTCTTCATCTAGATGTTGTAACGATGCATCTTCTACACAAAGGGTTCATGGAGGAATACTTGTGTTGGTATGCATATGGAGAATCATTTGTTCCTCACGAGACCATGGTAGAGAGGATGGTTGGATCAACTTCTAGTGCTAACAACGTGCATGGAGTTGAAACTGACAACAGTAATCCTTATAGGACTGGTTATGGATGTGATGAGAATAAATTAGGGTTATGTCAGTCAATGTCGAATCTTAGATGAAGAACCTAATGTAAGCGCGACCAAGTTTTTTGATCTTTTAAAAGATTTTGATGAACCATTATGGGATGGCTACACAAATCACAATAAATTATCGGCCATTGCATAGGTGTTTACCATCAAGTCGGAATATTATAGGTTGAGTAAGGCCGATTATGATAGAATTGTCGAATGGGCGAGAACTTCTAAGCTGTTAAGTCCATGATGAAACCCCTCAGTCTAGGATGCCGAAAATTGACATGTGTCCAAACTTCTGCATGTTGTACCACCTTGAAAATGTTAAGCTAACCGAGTGCAGGGCATGTGGGTATTCCCATTATAAACCCAGAACTAGCAGGGAAAAGACTCTTGTAGAACATAAAAAAACTTAGATACTTCTCAATCACACTTAGACTGTAGAGGTTATTCATGTCACCAATCACTGATGAGCACATGACATGACACCAATCACATAATGCGGTTGATGGAGTGATGGTGTACCCTTCCGACAGTGAAGCATGGAAACACTTTAATAGTGTGCATCCTCACTTTTCAGCTGAATCAAGGAACATTCATATTGGGCTATGTACAAACGGATTCAATCTATTCGGGTCATTTGTTTCTCCTTATTCTTGTTGGTTGGTTATACTAATTGTTTACAACTTACCACCAGGGATGTGTATCAAGCTGGAGTTCGTGTTTTTATCACAATCATACCAGGTCTTAATAGTCCAGGCCAGAATATAGATGTCTATCTTCGACTATTGATTGATGAGTTGACATAGTTGTGGTCCTCTAACGTGTTGACTTATGATGTATCGATGAAACAAAATTTTCTTAAGAGGGCAACTTTAATGTGGACTATCAATCATTTTTCGCCTTACGAAATGATTTCTGGTTGGAGCACGCATGGAAAATTAAAATGTCCATACTGCATGGAAAGCAATAAGGTATTCACGCTAACAAACAAGGGTAAAACGTCTTTTTTTTTACTGTCATTGGCGTTTCTTGACAACGGATCACATGTACAGAAAGAAAAGAAAGCATTTTTTTATTGGCAAAGTTGAAAAGGATATTGCACCCCCGTGTCTTTCCGGTGAAGAATTGTATGACGTGATGTCAGAATATGGTGACATTGTGTTTGGTTTCCAATCCGGTTAGCAGAAGTTTCCTAGTTTTGGTTTGACCAACTAGGTAAAGCGAAGTATTTTCTAGGAGCTTCCTTATTGAAAGACCAATCTCCTCCACCATAACCTTGACGTCATGCACATAAAAAAAAACATGTTTTAGAACATTTTCAACACTGTCGTGGATGTAAAGTGAAAGACAAAGGATAACATCAAGGCTAGAATGGATATAACATTTTTTTGTCACCGTAAAAATATGGAGTTGGTTTATGTTGGGTCACCAGTCACAAAGCTCAAAGCAATTTTTGCCTTAGACAAGAATGCACAACTACTAATGTACCAATGACTGAAGAGCCTGCGTTTTCTTGATGATGTCTCGAACATATCAAGGTTGGTTAATTTGTTGGATTGCAGATTGTATGGAATGAAGAGTCGTGACTGCCACATGTTTATACAAACACTCATTCCATTAGTTTATCATGATTTATTGCCAAAGAGGATATGAGATGCACTCATGGAGATTAATCATTTTTTTAGAGATATATGCTCCAGCAAGTTGCAGACACAGCACATTGAGAGGCTTGAAACGAATATCATCAAGACAATATACAAACTTGAGATATTCCCTCCATCATTTTTTGACTTTATGGAGCATCTACCCATACATTTACTGTACGAGGTAAAAGTTGGAGGCTCGGTCCAATATAGTTGGATGTATCCATTTGAGAGGTTAAAGATTACACAAGAAATGTAATTAAAAATGCATATATTTTCATTGGTTTTGTTAATTAAAAACATTCATTTTATTCCATCCAGGTACTTGTTCAATCTTAAGAAAAAGGTAAAAAAAACAAGGTGTGTATTAAGGCATCGATATGTGAGACCTATGTTGTTGAGGAGATCTCAATATTTATCTTATACTATTTCAAGCCTCATTTGAGAACAAGAATTAATCGCGTACCAAGGCATGACGATGGTGGTAAAGTGCCTTCGAGGGGAAACTTGTCAATATTCTCCAATCCTGGACGACCCGCACCAAAAAATATTGTCAGACGAAGATATTTGTCTGAAATAGAATTCAGACAAGCACATAATTTGTGCTATTTAACTGCGGTGAACTGAGACATTTTATTCAGTAAGTATACTACTTAAACTTTGTTATTAATGGACTATTTATCTTATATAATATTATAAACTCATACATTGTTGAATATCTCATAGGCAACATCGTCAATATTTACTATCTAATAACTCACAACTGATCAAATCTCAAATCTTTCGATTACAAGATGATCAATTTATGACGTGGTTCAGAACACTTGTAAATACTATCACAAACTCATTATCTATCGGGATACTTAATTTCGTTATAGAATTCTCAATCACTATTCATTGTTATACTTGATATACCAAGTTCATAAAATGGAAAGGAATGCTAGCGCTACATTGTCTTTACTACGTCTAGGTCCTGAAAGAAAAGTGAAGTGCTACAACGGGTATTTTATTAATGGCTACGTGTTTCATACTGAATAATATAGGTAGGGTAGAAAGATATATAACAGTGGGGTTTGTGTTAAGGGATTGACTTCTAATGAGTTTGAAGTTGACTATTATGAGAAATTAGAAGTGGTAATTGAACTGCAATCTCATAGAGAGCATAACAGAGTCTTTTTATTCAAATATTATTGGTATGACACCACTGACAAAGGAATCAGAGTAGATCTTCATCATGGTTTGGTCGAAATTAACTTAAAAGCTAGACTTCGCAATGTCAATGATGTCATTGTTTTCACCAAGCAATGCCAACAAGTTCATTACACATACACCCTTTACTTTAGAAAGGATTGTTTAAGAGTTAATTGGTTATCCGTATTGAAAATCAAACCTAGGGTTCATGTCGAGGTTCTTCAGGATGAGAACAATGACTCAAATATCAGAGATGATGTCTTTCAAGTAAGTCAGTTGGTTGAACTATATCGAGTTGCTCTATTGATTGACTTGGAAGAAAATTTAAATTTTCACATCTTTGATAATATTTTTATTGATATTGATGCTGCGGAGTTGAATGTTGTTCTGAGCTCTAGCGGACAAGCACAAGTTGATGAAGGTGATGATAGCAATGATATCAATGTAGAAGATTGTGTTGGAGCTGACGACGAGTCAATTGAAGAAGAAGAAGACAATTCTGACTAACTATGAAAACATGAAAGTATTGTAATGCCATAGTTATTGATGAAATTCTCAACAAATAAGTATTTATTTTATAAGTGTTATTTGAATTGGTGTTATTATGTTGTGCGTGCAGCTTTCAATTTAAGTATCTGTAAGATGGATAGATAGGGAATGTAGATACAATCTGTCATTCATTGTGCAAAACACCGATGGAAACACCGACGGTTTATGTTCATCAATGTATTTCAGAGGCTAAGGGAATTGTTTCCCTCCACCAGGCATTGTTCACTATACAAACCATTAATGGAAATACCGACAGTTTGTGTATGTCGATGTATTCCAGACACGAGGGGAACTGTTCCCCTCCACTAGGCATTGTTCACTATGCAAACCATCGATGGAAACACCAATAGTTTGTGTCCATCGGTGTATTCCAGAGGCAAAAGGAATTGTTCCTCTCCTCCAAGCACTATTCACAATCAACAACACCGAGGGAAACATCGACGGTTTGTGTCTGTCGTTGTATTCCAAAGGTGAGCGGAATTGTTCCCCCCTTCTCATATTGGTGATGGGAATTACCAACAATGTTCCAGTTTGGACTGCACCAACATCTCTTTTCTAAGTTTGGCCATCAATTTGTCCTTTCAATTTCAGTACTTCAACTCATCAATCAATTCTTTCATTTATGTGATAGGCCTGCATTTAAGATGAACATTTACCATAAATTAAAGGTATCTTATATTATTAGATATGTTATTATAAAACATGCTTTAGTTAAGGAGTTATTGATACTTCAAGTGCAAAATGATGATATAAAACCTTGATAAAAATGCACTTTTAAGTACTAATCACACCCCCCAACCAACTTATTACTAGTCCCTAGTAATTAAAGCGTTAAAATAGAAAAACAATTTGCAAATTCCATAAAGTAAGGCATTCATCATTCAACTTCCATTAATCTATCTAGATAAACAAACTCTCATTAAGTTTATATATCTGCTCAATACCTCTTAAACAAGATATTAATAAACCTTCCTTTTTATGTGCTTAATGTATGAAAACATAGATGATGGGGCTTTTATTGGAAGAAAAATAATATTTTGTTCTAATGTTTAAGGTTAACTTCCTTGGGTTGGGATTATTATCTCTTTTTTTTCTTTCTTTTTTTTAATATATATACATATAACTTAAAACACAATGCATCTTTAACCCATGTAACGAGCTTTCGGCTAATGACTCCCAGACCAGTTGATCTTAGGGCATTAGGTGTTGAGACACCCCTATGAGCTTAGTAACTCGGGTTGCAGATACTGATACGTAGATAGTGCAATGTTTGATTCCCTTAAGCTTTTCTCCTTAACCCATGTAACAAGCTTTGGGCCAATAGCTCCGAAGTCAGATGACTTTAGGGTATTAGGTGTTAAAACACCCCTTCGGGCTTAATTGCTTAGGTTAGGGAGGCTACGAAATCAAACTTATCTATGTTTTTATTATCATCATTTTCTTTTTGTTTTTTATTTTTTTTATTTTTGCAAATTATAGACTATCCCTATCCCTTAGTTGTTACCTTTAACAAAAGAACATAAATAATGTAATAATTCAATCTGCAACCCACAATCATATGTTAAAGTGTGTATGTGAAAATGAAGGTTTAAGAATACTTGTTAAATGAGTATACGAGCAGAATCAAGTGATAACAATGCGGGAGTTTGTAAACCTGAATATTTCAAGAAGTATTCTAATAGACCTTGTTATGAATATTGCAAATAACCATTGGAAAATGTTTACTAAGATGCGTCTCAAGAGTCACTAAAATTCCTTCTTACTCTGCCATCCTAGTAATAACAGTTTTGTCAAATGGCTTTAATAATAGCAAAAATAGTTAGTAAGTTAGTTTTTTTTTTGTCAATTACTACCCTCTCCCCCCAATCAGAACGAGACATTGTCCTCAACGTCATAAGATAGAAAGATAGAGTATAGAAGACATCACCTGAAACAACGAACATTGACAAACCTGAAACACACTTAAACAAATATAAGAAACAACAAAACAAAATAATATGCTAATAATAAAACTAGCAGACACGAGGATTCACAAACGAAGGCTCAAATCCAATCTAAGCTTTTTACGGCTTTCCTTAGTTGACCAATTTATGCGACTCATAGAAGGATCAATTACAGGGATGAAAGATTGTAGTTGGTCAATCAATTGTTCAACAGTAGCAGTAGAGATTATGATTTGTCGTGCCGAAAATGTTAGAAATTCTTGTTCCACAGCTTGATCAAGAAAAGACAACAAATTATCATAAAAACCATTAACATTGAGCAAACCTATAGGTTTATGGTGAATGTGAAGTTGGGCCCAAGAGGAAATATGAAAGATCTCTTCCAATGTGCCCAGACCACGTGGTAAGGCAATGAAGGCGTCAGCATGGTTAAACATTGCATTCATTCGATCAAACATTGTGGAGACCTGTAGTTCCTCTCCAATTGTTTTTCCAATGATGTCCCCTTTTGCTAAAGCTTTGAGGACGACCCCCAAAACTTGACTTCCTCCTAAAAATGCAGCTATTGACACCCCCCCATTAACCCAAGGCTGCCTCCTCCATACACTAAATGAATCTTTCTCTCAGCTAATACCTGACCAAGATGATTTGCTGATTCTAAAAACTCGTTTTCTTTCCCAGGACTGGATCCACTGAAAACACAAATATTTCTGATGTGATGACTTGAGGAACCTGCTGTTTCTACACACTTCTATATTTGTTAAATGTATGGGTTGAGTAGAAATGAAGGGAAGGAAGAGAAGATTTTATAGATGAGAAATTGAAGATGCAATCATACCACCTATATGTAGGCCAACTGGAGTCTCACACACACACTCTCTCTATTTATTTATTTATTTTGAAAAAGCATGTGTATGTACAGGTAGTTGTGATTATGGCTCACATCTTTCCTTGGTTTTACGTCCAAGAATGGCTTAAACGCCCTCTATGGGTCGGGGATAGGCTTCCCATCTAGTTTTCTTAAAAACTGGCAAACAGGGTCTTTTATAGTCAGATTCCCAAGACTAAGCCGATCATGTTCTTTATGGAATTGTGGACATAAATCATGAATAACACGATGCACATCTCCACTAGGATGCGTCTCAATGGTCAATAGAAGATTATCTAAAGACCCCTTACACAGGCCATCCTTAATGATTTGAATTTTATCTTCACGGTTTATAGATACCATTCCTAAAGAACAACATGTTGCATTACAAGTCTATCTGGCACATGTGTGACAGACTTTCAGTCGTTTTGGATGATGTTTCTTTACAAAAGTGCTTTTACCTGTTCTAGGCATGTATAAGATGAAACAATTGGAGGACTCATCTGATAATCGGACCTTTGCTTCAATCAGCCAACGAATATCTTCAGGAATTCCATGATTTATTAACAACCTCAATCTTGCACACCTAGCACGGTAAATTTTTGTAATCGCATTCTGAGGCAGAGCGGGAAAGTACGTTTTCAATTTTTCAAGAGTGGTGTCCATTTTCAAATGAGAATTGGAGAAGAGATTCAAAGAAAAGAGAAAGAGCAAAGAATTGCACAAATATATACAGATATCAATTATTATGGGAAACTGAAAGAACCGACTGAAGTCACGGAGTACCGTTATCCGTCATTTGACCGGGGTGAGAGAGACAAGCAAAACAAAATTCACACCAAAACGAAACACAAAATAATGTGAGAAAAAGAATCAAGCTTTATATACAGGATCACGTAATTCAATAGAGTCATTTTCAACTGAAAAATTGTCAAAGTAAACTTTCAAACGATGTCCATTTACCTTGAAAACATTGGCATTCTTTGGATTCTGGATATCACAGGCCCCATATGGATACATATGTTTCACAATAAAAGGACCGTTCCATCTTGATCTTAGCTTTTCAGGAAATAAATGGAGTCGAGAATTATAAAGCAAAACTTTTTTACCAACATCAAATGTTTTTCTCAAGATTCTCTTATCATGAAATTCTTTGATTCTTGCTTTATGAATTTTTGAATTCTCATATGCATCATTTCTTATTTCCTCAAGCTCATTTATTTATAACTTACGCAGCTGATTAACATCATCAAGGTTTGAATTGAAAGCTTTAATAGCCCAATAAGCTTTATGTTCAAGTTCCACAGGCAAGTGACAAGGTTTTCCATAGACTAGTCTATAAGGTGACATACCTAATGATGTTTTATAAGCAGTTCGATAAGCCCAAAGTGCATCATTAAGTCTTAAAGACCAGTCTTTCCTATTAGGGTTCACTGTTTTCTCCAAGATTTGTTTGATCTCCCTATTAGCAAGCTCTACTTGTCCACTTGTCTGAGGGTGATAAGGGGTGGCAACTTTGTGTGTGATTCCATATTTCTTCATTAAAGACTCAAATGGCTTGTTGCAGAAATGTGTTCCACCATCACTTATCATGGCTCGAGGGATTCCAAATCGACTCAAAATATTTTCTTTCAAGAACTTTATTACTGTTTTGTGGTCATTGTTTCGACTTGGAATTGCCTCTATCCATTTTGAAACATAATCTACTGCGACTAATATGTACAAGAAACCAAATGATGGAGGAAATGGACCCATGAAATCTATACCCCAACAGTCAAAGATCTCAATGACAAGAATAGGATTTAAGGGCATCATGTGACGTTTTGAAATAGATCCCAACTTTTGACAATTTTCACAAGTCTTGCAGAATGCATGTGAGTCCTTGAACATGGTGGGCCAGTAAAATCCACTTTGTAAGATTTTTGCAGTGGTCTTTCTTGATGAGAAATGACCCCCACATGCCTCAGAATGACAAAATTTAATGACACTACTTACCTCATTGTCAGGAATGCATCTTCGAAATATTTGATCAGGACAATATTTGAATAAATAAGGGTCATCCCAATAAAAGTTCTTTACTTCGTTCAAGAACTTTCTTTTGTCTTGGGTACTCCAATGAGCCGGCAATTGTCCTGAAACAAGAAAATTAACAATATTAGCATACCAAGGCATTGTAGAGACAGAAAATAAAGATTCGTCAGGAAAGTAGTCATCGATTGGTGTGATGTCAGATCTCGAATCTGTTGTCAATCTTGACAAGTGATCTGCGACAACATTTTCGGTGCCTTTCTTGTCTTTGATTGTGATATCAAATTCTTGAAGTAACAAAATCCACCGAACCAATCTAGCCTTAGAATCTTTCTTAGAAAGAAGATATTTCAATGCTGCATGATAACTAAAAACAACAACAGGTGAGCCAACAAGATAAGACCTGAATTTTTCACATGCAAATACTACTGCAAGTAATTCTTTTTTAGTGGTGGTGTAATTCATTTGAGCACTATTCAAAGTTTTACTTGCATAGTAAATCACATAGGGTTTCTTATCTTTTCTTTGTCCTAAGACAGCACCCACGGCATAATCACTAACATCACACATTATTTCAAAAGGTAATGACCAATCAGGAGGTTGAATGACAAGAGCAGAAGTAAGCAGGTTTTTAAGTTTAACAAAGGCTTCTTCACAATGTTAAGTCCATTCAAAAATATTATCTTTTGTTAGAAGGTTACTCAAGGGCTTAGATATCACACTAAAATCTTTGATGAACCTTCTATAAAAACCAGCATGTCCTAAGAATGATCTAACATCTTTAACAGATTTTGGTGTTGGCAAGTTAGTAATTAACTCGATTTTAGATTTGTCAATCTCAATTCCTTTTGATGAAACAATGTGACCAAGTACAATGCGGTTTGTTACCATAAAGTGACATTTTTCCCAATTCAGTACAAGATTCTTCTCTTCACACCTGCTCAAAACCTTTTCTAAGTTAGTCAAACAATCATCAAATGAATCGCCAAAAATAGAAAAATCATCCATAAAAATTTCAAGAAAACGTTCAACCATATCACTAAATATACTGAGCATGCATCTTTGAAACGTGGCTGGTGCATTACATAATCCAAAAGGCATCCTTCAATATGCAAAAGTA
>Ga0325404_1006639_pt1 | contig 12121 bp, 2 predicted proteins | sample PopdelMetagenome_18_FD_205664 | JGI IMG/M metagenome (GOLD analysis project Ga0325404, IMG submission 205664) | Populus deltoides microbial communities from Bellville, Georgia, United States - Xylem-Control-R1 | ecosystem: Host-associated > Plants > Phyllosphere > Stem > Wood/Secondary xylem... | reverse complement strand
TTCTCACTAGATTTTTATCCATAGAACATCCTGGGAAGGCCTAACATGCATTTCCCACCTAATCTCATTTGATATCTCATCAAAATTATAAAAGTGGTTTGAATTTAGTTTGACACAAACCCACCTCTTAATTAATAATCTCATTTTGATGGTTTTGTTTTTGAATTATTAACTTTAGTGATTTTCACAATTTTTACTTCCCTCATGTTGTGGAATTTATACTTTACAGCCTCATGCAACCATTCCTGATTAAATTATCACAAATCACTAAATTATTAGCCTCTAATAATAATTAAAATAAATTACAAATAAAAAATTACCCAAGAATGGAAAAATATTAAATGTTCAATTACCATGAGTTTCACAGCTATGCCTAAATAACAATGAAAAAAATAGCTATTAATGAATATAAATGTCTGGTTAAATTAAAAAAAAATTATTAATGAATATTGATGTTTAAAAATAAAGAAACAATATTGAGTCCGGACAGAGAGAAGTATAGAGTAAAACTGGCTATTTGAAAATAGATAAAAGTTGTTTTTTAAATTATTTATTATTTAAAATAAAAATAATGTGAAAATATAAAAAATTATTATATTTAAAAAATTTAATTTAAAAAGAAACGGTTTTAACAATTCATTTAAAGTGTATTTTTTTTTAGATGTTGTGATTGATGGCAAGGTTAGGTAGAATTTAATTATAGATAAAACTTAACTGTAAAATTAATTAATATTTTTTTTTTTTATGAATTTCATACACAAAACTAACCTCTAAAACCAACAATCACACTCTGGTAGATGAAGAAATTTTTTGTGATTGTATTTGGAAAGCAATTTTAAAAATATTTGAAAATTTTTTATTTATTTTTATTTTAAATTAATATATTTTTTATTTTTAAATTATTTTGAAGTATTAATATTAAAAATAATTTTTAAAAATAAAAAAAGATTTTAATATATTTTAAAATAAAAAAAACCATTAATATATTTTCAAACATCGAAATAAAGTGTGTTTTGAAATGATGAGATACGGTTTCAAATTCAAAACAGGGGATCCCTCCCTCTTTGATTGATTGCAGCTGGCAGCATTTTCCACGAACCAAGGCGAAGAAAATGACCCTTCCTTCTTATCTTGCGTGTCCAAATCCATCTAAGTGTGCAGCCACTGTCAATTTGTCATGCCATGGCTAATAAGAGAAACACCAGCAGAGATATTGCTAGACCTTTTGTCGTCTGCATATGTAGCCAGCCACCAAGAGGAATATCTCTACAGTTGTTTTTTAGAATAAGATTACCTTGCCTTTCAAATCTAGAAGATATATATTATCTATATTAAAACTAGAAAATCTTAAAAAGAAAATAAACTAAGTAATTAATTGATAAACTCACATTAAAATACCAAAATAAAGCAAGAAATCTAGAAAAATAAACATATTTAAAAAACATGATATAAAAAAACAAACATATTTAATTGCATTTCCTAATCTTACAGTCTTCTCCCAAGTCTTTCTTTATATAACATGATAGCAACTCATTGTATCCATGAAAACGATGTGTTCTTTTTCAGCTAACTTCTTATCAAGATATCAATCAATCAATCATACATAACACCATGGTTTTATACATAAAGCTTTTATTAAAAAAAACTTTATGTATTTATCTATAATCTACGTTATTTTATATCTATTAAATTAAATAATTTATTCTGAATAATCTTTCACATAATTTAATTTAAAAAAATAAAAAAATATTAAATGTCCAAATACAAACTCATACCTAAATAATAATGAAAAAGAAACTATTAATGAATATGGATATGTTAAATAAAAAAATATATACTAATAAATATTAATATTTAAAAATATAGAAAAAATATTGAGCACGGGATGAAGAGAAATATGGTGTGAAACTGGTTGGTTATTTGAGAATAGATAATGTTGTTTTTTAAAGTATTTATTATTTATAATTATTTAAAATAACAACTATGTGTAAATATAACAAATTATTATATTAAAAATATCTAATTTTTTTTTTTTAAATAATTTCAACATTCATTTAGGTCGCGTTTGTTTTTCAACTGTTTTTGCATTTGTGGTGAAACAAACGTAGCAAAATATTTGGTAACAAACTAAATTGTGTTTTGTACTGTAGGACTCACTAAAAAATTGAGTTTGAAATATAGTTTTTGTAAAACAGTTTTTACATGCTTTTTTAATTGAGTTTAGTAAAACTTTGTTTATTTTTATATATATTGAATTTCCGTAAGTACTCTTTCTAGAAACAAAGAACTCACAAGAAAAATTACAAAATTACACTGTACCCACTCTCTGTCTAATGTTATTTTAAAAAAAAAATTACAAGTCTTCTTCCAAGTCTTTCTTTCTTTTTGATGCAGCAAGTTGTTAAGGACATGATTTAAAAAAAAAAACAAATATATATATATTTAATTGCATTTCCTAATCTTACGTACAGTCTTCTGCAAAGTCTTTCTTTATATAAACATATATGTTTGAGTTAAAGTATTCTAATGGCCGGCCAGTTGCTTTTTAGGATTCGACTTTTTCAATCAATGTGATGAGATTTGTCATATAGTATTATTGCAGTATGAAGTCATCCATTCACTACTTGTTCAAGGCCCTCAATTATATTTCTCAAATGGGACAAAAACAAATGGCAGACAAGAGAGCTTGCGACCTGCACATCCGATGTGATCACCCCCTAACACATATAATCAGATTAATTATTATTGATCCATGTTTATTTGAACTTATTTGATATCATATTTGTATTTGATTTCATATAAAGAAAAACACTCAAGGTGGCTGCGTTTTCCAGAATCACATGAACTAACCCCTGTTTTTAGCTAGGTTTTCTTTGCCGATGGACTTTTGTTCGAGTGTTGTGCTAATAAATACATAAGTAGCACCGCACCCTGATGTGCCTGACCATATTAATAGTTTACAGAAGTGTTTGCCATGTGATACTGCGAGATGCCCCCTTGTTTTCTGCTGCAATTCTTTTTTTTTCTTTTTTTTGGTCTGGCTAAACGATGGATATTCATGAACATCATTAGAAAACTAAAATAATTACTGAATTTGACATTAATCACCTCATAATGATTTTGTCTTAATTGGGTGGTCACAACTGGCAATTAGGTTTCACACTAATTATCTGTCTTGTTCTTGTGTGCACCCACCTATTGCTCGATCGGGTCCTTCATTTTAAAAAATTACTCTGTGTCTACTCTCTGCCGAAGTCTTTCTTTATTGTTTGTTTTTCTTTTTTTAATGAAGCAAGTTGTTGAGTTTGATAATGACAGGATTTTTTTTAAAAAAAACACAGTTAATTGCATTTTCTTCGATGTTTGGAGTAAGCTAGCTGGTCATTATAATCTTACAGCCAATTAGTCTATATATATATATATATATATATATATATATATATATATATGACCAGAGTTAACGTATTGGTTTCACACTAATTATTTGTCTTGTTTTTTTTTTTTCCATGATGGACACGTAAACAAAATTCTTTTTTGATTCTATATGTATATGAATCTAAATTTACAAATAAATTTATCTTTTCAATAAATTAATTAGAGTTTAACACAACAGTAACAACAAAGCTAACTTTATAATAATTTAATTGTTTTAATATAAAAATTACTATAAATTTATAATAGTGAAGCAATAACTAATTATAAAAAAAAAATACAAATTACAAAAAAAATAAAAATAAAGAGTAGTTTCTTTTGGTAGCAAAAGAGAAATTTTGAGCACGAGAGAGAGAGAAAAGTATGGTGTGAAATATTAAAAGATAAAATGAAGTGTGTTTTGGAATGATGAGATACATTCAACTTTAGACCATAGTGGCATGAGGGTCCCTTCCTCCCTATACTAATTGATTGATGGCTATTAGCAGCATTTTCCACGAACCACCGCTGTCAATCTGTCATGCCATGGCTAATAAAATCCCACGGACGCCTCTGTCGGCATATTGTATTTAGTTTAACTTTTTGCAGATTAATAAATATTAGAATTTGAAAAGTAAAATATATTTTCTATTATTAGTTTATTATTTATATTTTAATTAATTTAAGAGTAAAAATTAAAATTAAAAATAAGAGGTAAAGTAATAAAGAAGAAAAAAAAGAACCCTAACAACCGTAATCTTGTTTGCTTATAATATATAAATTAATTATATATTTTTTTGCTGACCAGATTTGTCGCTTGAAGTCAGGTGTCAACTACTCTTTCAAGGCTCTCAATTTATATTAGTGAAACCAAAGCAGATTTTTACACAAGAAAATGGTGTAAGCACATATTATAATATATTTTTTAATTCTAATATATACACGAAACCTGAATAGAAAAGAAAAAACATTTCTTTCATGTTAAGCAATGATTTACATTTGATTTCTCATCAAAATTATCAAACTTGTTTGAATTCAGTTTGACACAAACTCACCTCTTAATTAATAATTAATCTCATAAATACTAATCTCATTTTGATCAGGTAAATGGTATTGTTTTTGAATTATTAACTTTAGTGATTTTCACAAATTTTACTTCCCTCATGTTGTGGAATTTATACTTTACAGCCTCATGCAACCATTCCTGATTAAATTATCACAAATCACTACACATTCATTCAATTATTAGCCTCTAATAATAATTAAAATAAATTACAAATAAAAAATTACCCAAGAATGGAAAAATATTAAATGTTCAATTACCATAAGTTTCACAGCCATGCCTAAATAACAATGAAAAAAAAAACTATTAATGAATATAAATGTCTAGTTAAATTAAAAAAAATATTAATGAATATTGATGTCTAAAATAAAGAAACAATATTGAGCCCGGGACAGAGAGAAGTATGGTGTGAAACAAGTTATTTGAGAATAGATAAAAGTTGTTTTTAAATTGGTTGTTATTTATAATTATTTAAAATAAAAATAATGTGAAAATATAAAAAACTATTATATTAAAAAATTTTAATTTAAAAAAAACGTTTTTAACAATTAATTTAAAGTGTATTTCTTTTAGAGGTTGTGATTAAGGTTGAGGTTAGGTAGATTTAATTATAGACAAAACTTAAATGTAAAAATTAATTTTTTTTAATAAATTTCATACACAAAACTAACTTCTAAAACCAACAATCACACTCTAGAATATGAAGTAGATGTTTGTGATTGTATTTGGAAAACATTTTTAAAATAATTAAAATATTTTTTATTTTAAATTAATATATTTTTAATATTTTTAAATTATTTTAAAGTTTTAATATTAAAAATAATTTTTAAAAATAAAAAATATTTTAAAATAAAAAACATTTTTTAAAAAAACAATTAACACATTTTCAAACATCAAAATAAAGTGTGTTTTTTTGGTAACCCGGGATATCCAGGTTAGTTTACACTGTACCATGACTAATTTCCGGATTCACATAATATTCTATAAATTCAATAAACAAATAGAATACCACAAGATAACATTAATCCCAAATCCCCTAAATTTCCTATAAGCCCAGTAAACACAGATGTATAAGCTAAAGCTTAAACCCAAGATATAGTAGAAGCAACCACCGCTAGGCTACAAGAGCCTCGGTGTAAATAAAGTGTGTTTTGAAATGATGAGATGCGGTTTCGAATTCAAAACAGGGGGTCCCTCCCTCTTTGATTGATTGCAGCTGGCAGCATCTTTCACGAACCAAGGCAAAGAAAATGACCCTTCTTTCTTATCTTGCGTGTCCAAATTCATCTAAGCATGTTGACAACTTTAAAGCAGAGGATCCCTCCCTCTCCCTATATCCTCTTGACACGTGTAATGAATCCAAGAAAGTAGTGTTAGTACTTATTAACCATTATACCCTCAATTATTAACCATATTACTAGATAAATGGCCCGCTACGGGTCGATTTTTTCTGTCCCAGAGCACTACTATTGGTTTGAAAAGTTCGCTTCTTCCATTGCACACAGGATTACATTTGGCTTTGCAACAGCTTTTTATTTAGCTCCTTGTAATCAAAATTACCAAGTTATTTCTTTGTTATTTGTCTTTCTTTTCGGCTGTTTTTTTTAATGCTATTTCTTTTTAATCTTCTTGTATTTATTATTATTATTATAGTAGTAAACTAGGTCAAGGACGATAACCATTTACAATTACCAACCACAGTGACCAGTTTATTTTTATGTTTCCAAACCTTTTAAAAAAAATTAAAATTTTTTTTATTTTTTTTCTTCAAATTAATATTTTTTTATGTTTTCAAATTATTTTGATGTTCTGATGTAAAAAATAATTATTTAAAAATAATAAAAATATTATTTTAATACATTTACGAGTGAAAAACATTTTGAAAAGCAACCGTATCCACACTTCTAAACAGGCTAGCCGCCTTTAAGTCTTGCCCAATAAAGCAACGACTCACATATAGGTTTGCAAGGCCAAACCTAATTATGAACCTTTATTTTTTTAAAAAAAAATTCAACAGGGTGGGCGAACTTGTTATCTACCCCAAACATTTTAAAAAAAAATTTATACATCACCTGTATTAGTAGATAACGCATTGTTTGTACAACCCAGAATCCAGTTAATGTGGTAGCTGGAAAATCAGGGCTCTTTATTATTTTTATCAAAAAACTGATTTTCAACTTATTTCTGACCAAAAACATTTAGGAAACACCTTATAGACCTTCTTGAACCAGTTCATGGCCACCAAAAAATTGCCAAAAACTCGAAATCCACTCAAAATAAAAATATTCTCGAGTTTAGGTCTATTTTTATTGGTGTTTTTAAAGTAAACAAACACCTAATTATAACCCCCCTCATTAAATAGAACCTTTTGATGGTCGAAATTGTTTTGGTAACTAAAGTCTTTCTCAACAACTACTTTTTCTCTCCGAGCTGAAATTTGACAACTCCCTCTCTTTCCTCCAATCGAGAAAACTAACATAATAAAAAAATAAAGTTAGGTACTAAAATGTATTTCTTTAAAATTTAAGGGACCGATCACCTAATATATATCTAACAAAAATAGGGGATTAAAATGATTTTTTTAATAAATTTTTTAACCAACCTCCTATGTTATTTAAGATTTTCACTTCAATTTTTTATCTTTCAATTCAACCCTCGCTCCTAAAGTAATATATAATTAAGATCTCATTAGGGCTTAAAAGTGCAAGTCACGTAAAATAAAATTTCAAAAACCAGCGAAAATTACAAACAAGAAATGCAGTGTTATATGAGAGAGTGTATGGTAAAAAAACAAAAAAACTAATCTCTTTAGATGTATTGTATAATATATGCCACAAACCATCAAAAATAAAATAAAACACGCTTGGATCATTTCCAACAAAAAAAACAACCTTAACTAGTTTTTTTTTAATTTTAATTATATTTATAACAAAAATAATAATAAAACGATTGGTGAATCTACTGTGCATCAAGACACGTGTCTCTATTCTTTCATTGGAGCAGCAGTCCATTTTGCCTCACAGTCAACTTATCTTGCCTGGCCTTTTATCCATCTGTTTGGGTGATGTTGCTGGGCTTTGGGCTGGGAGCATGATTGTTTTTATTCTTGGGCCTGCTACCTATTGCGTCTGACTCATCAACTCATTTTGCATCTACCTTTACTCTGCCTCTCTTCACCTGGTTTCCCGCCCTGCCCTTCCCTCTCAATTGAAGCCACCAATGGGAGTGCATCTTGCATCAACTTTGATTGATGAGAGTTTAGGTATGAATTTTCAGCTTGATTTGAGTCGCTATGCTAATCTATCTCTTTTCTTTACATGGTTTTGCATTCCTGCTTTCTCTCTTCTGCACAGTGGTGTAGTAGCTCTATTGGAATTCAATTTTCCGTCGTTGGTAAATACATTGAATTTCCGTAATTACTCTTTCTAGAAACAAAGAACTCACATGAAAAATTACAAAATTACACTGTACCCACTCTCTGTCTAATGTTATTTAAAAAATAATAATTTATAAGTCTTCTTCCAAGTCTTTCTTTCTTTCTTTTTTATGCAGCAAGTTGTCAAGGACATGATTTATAAAAAAACATATATATATTTAATTGCATTTCCTAACCTTACGTTCAATCTTCTGCAAAGTCTTTCTTTATATAAACATATATTTGAGTTAAAAAGTATTCTAATGGCCGGCCAGTTGCTTTCTAGGATTCGACTTTTTCAATCAATGCGATGAGATTTGTCATCTGATTTAGTTTTATTGCAGTATGAAGTCATGCGTTCGCTACCTGTTCAAGGTCCTCAATTATATTTCTCAAATGCGACAAAAAAAATGGCAGACAAGAGAGCTGGCGACCTGCGCATCCGATGCCATCGTCACCCTAAACACTAATTGTCAATAATCGGATTAATTATTATTGATCCATGTTTATTTGAACTTATTTGATATCATATTTGTATTTTATTTCATCCCTTCAAAGAACATTTCAATTCTCGGAAATCACCAGAAATTGAGATCAACTCACGGCAGTTCAACCTTATATGCAATTCCACCAGTTCAATGGTGTAAAACAAGAAATGCACTCCACAGTAAGCAAAGAAGTGAAAGTCACGTTCCATATAAATTCGCCCCCCTGAAAGCCAGATTTAAAGGCAGATACATTCAAATTTCATATCTTTACAAGGGAAACAAGGCTTACGTCCCACTCTGAAGTTGCAAGAGGGATGGTTGGATCAACCATTGTATCCGGTGGTATTGTAGTAGCTTTATAGTTGTGGTTTGAAAAAAATTGTTTTATAAAAAATATTTTTGGTTAAGGTTCATTTGATATTTATATGTAGTTGGTTAAAACTGTGCTTTAAATTGAAACTGAATAAAAAATAGTTTAATATGTTTGGTTAAACATACTTTTCAAATTGAGGTTATAAAATTACTAAAAAGAATATATATTAATATTGATGGTTTTTAATTTAAATATTGTAGATTTAACTACCCCTATTACATCATTAAATAAATAATATTTTATACCAAATATTTTTTATTGTTCTATTAACTTATCTATAATTTCATCACGTATGAAATTCATTCGATAAGGACTATAGTTTTCATGGTTTTTTGAGCGTGCAACAAAATCAGATAAAATATCATCAAAAACAAAATTGGAATTGCAATCAAATTATGCAAATACTACGTCATCATGCGATCTCCTTCCAATTTATGTAGTGTTATTGAATAATATTAAATACTAGTTTTTGAGTAAAACACAATTAAAAATAAATAAATTTTTTTCGGGTCGGACGTTGTTCAATGAACTATGGAGTCACTGTTCATGTGAACAGTGACTCGTGAATTAATTCACCTAGAACTGTTCACGTGAACAATGCCGAGTGAATTAATCCACTTGGCAGTGTTCACTTCTTGAAGTGAACATTGTGGAGAGTGAATTAATTCACCCTGCACATATGGCAACAGGTAGGCAATGAAAAGTGAAAAGCAGTAATTTTTTGCTTCACCAAAACCAACGGTACAAACTCAATTTTTAGTGGGACTCATCTCCAAAATCTGTGTTCAAAATGTTTTCCAAACAGCTATAAATTGTGGTTGGAACAAAACACGCTTCCAACCACAATACCAAACGGTTAAAGTCAAAGCATCTACAAAAGGTACTTCAGCAATTGAGATTTAATTTGGACTCAAAAGGGCCTAATCATACAAAATAACAATTCAAAGATCAAAGTGAATTACAAAAAAAAAAAAAAATACTATATTCCAATTCATAGTGTTATATGAGAGTGACATTTTGAAAATGAAAGAGAATAGGAAAAGGCAACAAAGCATTAAAGGCTTAGAAATGAGTATAAATGAATAAGGGGTATTTTGGTAATTAAATAAAAATGGTTAAGTATAAATAGAAAAAAGAAAGAGAGAGAGAACTAAAACTTTAGAGAGAGAGACAGTAGGAGAGAAAGAAAGGGAAAGAAAAAGAAGAAAAAATAAAGAAAGATAAAGGAAGGAGAATAGATTTAGAGAAAATGAGTTTAAAGGTAAGATTTAGGTTTTGATATATATAAATATGTTTTCTTTTAGTTTTAAATTTTTGTTTTGTTGAATATTAGGGTTTTGAAGATTTTATTTTGGGTTGATTGATGGGTTGATTTGAATGTTATGGATTGATTGTTATGGTTAATGAGTTATGTAGTTGATTTTGGAAGATTTTAGATAAAGATGATGATTTTGAGTTGTGATTTGTTTAAAGGATGATCTGGAGTTAGAAATCTTGATATATCATTAGGTGATCTGTGAAAAATCTGGGTTTGAAGTTGAAGAAGATGAAATTTCAGTTTAGTCCCTCAAATTATGAAGATTTCAGTTTAGTCTCCAAATTTTAAAAAAATTACAGACTGGTCCCTGGAGCACAATTCAAGATTTTGGACAGAATTAAAGATGAATTATGGATAAAATTCCAGTATAGTTATGAAATTATGATATTTTCAGTTTGGTCCTCTAATTTGATAAAATTACAATTTGACCCTTAAAAATCTGCTAAAATTTCATATTAGTCTCTGGAACATAATTTGAGATTCTGTACAGAACTAAGGATGGATTATGAGAAAAATTCCAGTATATTTATGAATTTATGACATTTATTTTGGTTCTTCAATTTGGAAAAATTGCAATTTGACCCTTAAAATTTTGCCAAAATTCTAGATTGGTCCCTAGCTATAATATCAGCATTTTCAAACTGTTTTGATGAATAATTGAGGTTTATTTAGTGAATTATTATTAATTCTTATTATTTGTTTTCTTATGAGTTAGATTCCAGGAAAATCGTTTAATTTCTAGGGTTTTGGAAAAAATTATTGGTTTAGTTCAAAAATATACATGGCTAAGAAATAGACCCTTAGTTAAGTGTATTAAATAGGTTGTACATTCTTTTTGAGTTGTTTTTTAATATCTCTCATTTGTTTTCAGATAATCTTGATATTCTGCATGTGGGACATCAGTAGAATTTCCTCCGGTATCTGCTTTTGATTTCTTTTCACTTCTGAGTCAGGTGAGTGGATAATTTTCCGTATGCATGAGAAATATTATAAATATTTGAGTTGTTAATATGAATTGGATCATGCTTCTTGATAATATATATTTTGCTTATTATTCATGTTACGATAAAACATGATCAATTGTTGATTCTGAATTCTTGATATGAACTAATATATATTTTGAATTGACTTCTGAATTGATAACTCCTCATTTGATTTAATGTCATGAGTTGAGCATTGAGATATAAATATATTTGTGTCGATTATGATTATGAACCTATGTATGTCAGTCAAAATACCCATACTAACAGGGTAGTGTTTGTCTTTGCGCACATCGTATCTGAACCCTAGTTGATCGGGGGAGTCACCAACCTGTGTTGACTGATCATCTCACAGTACGGAGCCTCATGCTCATTACATTTTAATTTTTTGACGAGTTTTACCATATGATATTCTTGTTATGATCTATTTGAGAAACCTTCCTATAAGAACCTAAAGTCATAATTGTATATATATTCCTCATTGTTATATTACCTCATGTATGGATATTGAACGTTATCTACTAATTGAGTTATTGAATTCACCCTCTCATTATTTATTTTTTCAGGCTTATAGCTTGTTAGCAAGTCACTTTTGTTGGACCTTCATAACTTGCTTTTTTGGTTGAAATCTGTACTTTTTCTTTAAGTTTAGTTAATGCTCCACAACTATGAATTTATATTAACTTTTGTATTAAGATAATTAAATTATATTATGAAGTTAATTTTGTTATTACTGTTGCGTTGAACTCTAAATGAGTTATTTAAAGGTTAAGTTTGTATGTGAGTTTGAGTTCGTATAAGTATGAAACCCTGGAAGGAAACCTTTTTTATGTGCCGGTTATGGATATGAAATCGGGTTGTGACAATGAAATAGAACATAATAAACAAAAAAAAAACTGATCTCTTCTCTGTATATTGTATAATATATGCCACGAACTATAAAAATAAAATAAAATAAAACATGTTTGGATCATTCAAAACATAATATCTAAAAAGATGGGTGGCTAAAATGAATGTTTTAACAAGATTTTCAATTTGCCCCCTATATTATCTGAGATTTTCACTTCAATCCC
>Ga0325404_1006638_pt1 | contig 12121 bp, 11 predicted proteins | sample PopdelMetagenome_18_FD_205664 | JGI IMG/M metagenome (GOLD analysis project Ga0325404, IMG submission 205664) | Populus deltoides microbial communities from Bellville, Georgia, United States - Xylem-Control-R1 | ecosystem: Host-associated > Plants > Phyllosphere > Stem > Wood/Secondary xylem... | reverse complement strand
TTTGTAGTTGCTGTGCAAACACAACCCGCACAAATAGAAAGTGAGAGGAAAGGGGGATAAGAATGATGGTAATGCACCATAGCCCTTCAGAGATATGAGGGTGAAATAAACGTACTGTTTAAAAGTTGAAACTTTGTAGTACAAACTTCTAATTCACTAAAACATTCTAACAGAATTCAGAATGGCTAAACTTTCTGAATTGGACTAAAGTTGAAAGTTTCGAACTTGGAAAGTTAGTTTTCCATAGAAGTTTAAATTGGGCAAAGAAGTCTGGAATTGTTGAATTGTCTACAACTAATCACCTTCTTTCTATGATTGTTCTCTGAGGTCATATAAAACATGACCCGACAGTGTTTCTTTGGTGTGGACGAAGATTCAATACTGGTGCTCATCTTTATAGATAATTTTGTGACTCAGGTGAGCTTGATAGACAATTTTACAAACAAGAAAGGAATGACAAGTCACTGCTACAGGATTGCTTACCGATCCATGGAACGTTCACTTACTGATGAGGAAATCAATGATTTGCAGGTATTTATTTTTAAAGGAAATTCATCCTTTTGTATTTCATTTTCGTTTGGGATATAGTTCATGATTGAAAACATACTTGCTATTGTGAATGCAGATGTCTGTGAGAGAACAGGTGCAAAGCAAGCTAAATGTCGTGCTAAGATGAGAGTTTCTTGCGCTACTAACCAAACGAGACATCTTGAAAGATGTAAATTTCTCTGTGAACACAGCAACACGCAAATTTTCTTCTCTGTAAACTGTATTACTATGCGTTCCAAATTGTTGTTGCAGGAACCTACTCCACTCACATGTAAAGCACTTCCTACATTTGGGTGTATTTATAAATCATAAAAAATTGTCATTTTGTGGTTTAATAAATCTATGTTAGTATCGTTCTTGATTCTATTAGTAGACGCATATGGATATTCAGCAGCCAATTATAACTTGTAGATGTAAAATCACGAAGCTCAGCGATGACGGACCTGTATCAGCTGATTCTTCGATTTTTGTTTGAATAGATTTGTTGTCTAATCCGAAGGCGTTCTACTACAATATATTGATTTTCTTCTGATATCCCAGCTTTCACATTCCTATTATCATAGGAATGAATGGCGATGAGTTTTTTTCTCTGTACTGTATTAGTGTGCGTTCCAAATTCTTGTTGCAGGAACCTACTCCCTCCCCATGTACAGCACTTCTTACTTCATTTGGGTATTTACTATATTAAGTGAAGCTGTGGGTAAGATATTTTTTTTAATATAAAAAAAATCATTCAATCATTGCCAGTGTTTTTTTTGTTTAAAAAATTTAAACAGTGAAGACATTAACTTAATCTGATTGTTTGTCATTCATACTCTAAAGATCACTCCAGTGCATGTAATTTGATTAAAAAACTAAAAATATAATTTGATTAAAAAACAATTCAAGATATATATATATATATATATATATATATATATATATATATATATTAAGTGGATGTTTGTTATTGTGGTTGCGGGTGAGGTTCACCTGCAACCACAACTTTTAGTGTTTGGTAAAATTAAAACAACAGTTTTTTTTTATGGGACCCACTTATAACTGTGGTGTGCCACAGGTTTTTGAGAAGTCGTCTAGACATTAACACCAACAGTGGAGCCATGCTCCACTGTAGCACTGTTCATTAACGTGAATAATAGTTTTTTTTTTTTTAATTTTGAAAAACAATGTAAGTGAATTAAATTAATTTACTCGCAATGTTCACATGAAATTTTTTTTTTTAAAAATAATGCAATTAATTGATTCCACTCGTATTATTCATGTGAACGTGAATAATATATTTTTTTTGTTTGTTAAAAAAAATAGTTTAAGGTGAATTAAATTTACTCGTACTGTTATCTCAATTTTATTCATGATAATATTTTACCTAATTTTATTGCACGCTCAAAAAATCATGAAAACTATAGTTCTTGTCGAATGAATTTTGCATGTAATGAAATTGTAAAATTTTTTTTTAAAAATTGAGTTTTACTCGAAAAACTAGTATTTAATATTATTTATAACACTACATAAATTAGAAGGATATCGCATGATGACGTAGCATTTGTGAAATTTGATCGCAATTCCAATTATATTCTTGCCGGGTCCGACCCAGTTAAAAAATTCAGTTTTTATTTTTATTTTAATTGTGTTTTATTCAAAAAAATTAGAAGGATATCGTTTGATGACGTAACAAAAAATTCAGTTTTTGTTGTTGCATGCTTAAGAAACCATGAAAAATATAGTCATTGTTGGATAGATTTTGTATGTGATGACATTGCATATAGTTTAATGGAATAATAAAAAATATTTGATATCAATATTATTTATTTCATGATGTAATAATAGTAGTTAAATCTTCAGTATTTAAATTAAAAATATTTTTTAATTATTTTATAACCTCAATTTGAAAAGCATTTTTTTAACCAAACACATTAAACTATTTTTTGTTCAACTTCAATTTCAACCACAGTTTTAACCAAACATTTATTTTTTCAAATCAACTTCAACTAAAAGTACTTTTTATAAAACAATTTTTTTCAAACCACAACCACAACAGCAACCGCAATACCAAACACACTCTAAAACCACAACATGTTGGATTGATTAGGGTTTTTTATATTCGTGATTCAGGTTATGAGATCATGATAATCTCACATAAAATAAATTATGAAGCATAATTTTCAATTAACTAAATATTAAAAGATGAAATTGAAAAAAAAAATTAAAAAAAAGATAAAAATTGACCTGAGTCTACCCGTCAAACCAACTACTTGGGTTATGGGACCAAATAACCACATAGAAAGTAAACCGAGATAAATTATTAAACTTAATTCCTAATCACCTCAATGTTGAATGATAAAATTAAAAAGAAATCAATTAAAAAAAACACAAAAGACCCGAATCAACCTATATTAGCATGTCAAACTCATGACTCAAGTCATGAGTTTTGGATAAACTCATAAAAAATAAATTGAAAAAATGACTCGAATCAATTGGTGTTAACTTGTCAAACCTACTATTCGAGTAATGAAACTAGGATAACCCTGTAGAAAGCAAATTGAAACAAATTATAAAGTTTAATTCTAAATCAACCCTTTGTTTATGAATGAAATTGAAAAAAAAAATCCATTCTAAAAAAAAGAACACAATAAAACAACCCAAGTCTACTTAGATTAACCTACAAAACTTGTGACCTAGGTCATGAGATCGAAATAGTCTGATAGAAAGCAAGCTAAAATAAATCGTGAAACCTTATTCATAATAAACTCAATGTTAAAAGATAAAGTTGAAAAAAAATGCTAATTAAAAAAAAACTCAAGTTGAAAAAAAAACCAGGTTAACTAATCAAACTCGTGACATAAGTCAGTAGATTAAGATAAATGCATAGAAAAGCAAATACAATAAATTATAAAATTTAATTTCTAATAAATCAAATGTTATAAAATGAAATTAGGAATAAAAAAAATAGATTTAAAAAAGAATAAAAAAACAAAGAAAAAAAACACATTCACTATTACAATGAATATTATTTTATGAAGTGGTGCATAGTAAAAACATCTTTTTTTTTTAGTTTTTTTTACTAATCTTTTATTTAATCAAATGATTATATGTGCTAATAAAAAGGAAAAAAAACCATAAATAAAAGAAAATTAAATCAAACTATGAATCTCATCTATAAAACAATTCAACGTTCAATGATAAAACTGAAAAAAATAATTAAAAAAAATATCTAGGTCAACCAGCGTTAACATGCTAACACTGCGATCATGGACACATGATTTGAATAAACCTTTAGAAAGGAAAGGGAAAATAAATACGAAGACTAATTCTCAAAAAATTAAATGCTGAGGAATGAAATTGAAAATAAAAATAAATTAAAAAATGAACCTGAAAAAGAATTAAATTCAACTCTATTAACCTCTGAAATTCGTGATTGTGATTATAAGTTTAGAAGTTACAGCGTTGAAGGAAAACCCAAAAAAAATAATAATTTCATGGTATGAAACTTAAAAAAACTAATTCTTAAAAAAACCAATGAAAAAAAAAGATCAAAGTTAACCAGAATTAACCCGCTAACCCTATATCTATGAGAATAGGATTGAGATAGCACTATATATAACATTTCCATTTTTACTATTCAAATCTAATGTAAATATATTGGAACATTTTTTAAAATTGGAATTTCTTTTAAAAAAAAAACTCGGCAAAGTTTCCATTACTTTTAAGCAGGTCAAATTATCAACTTTATACTAAGTATAAAAACTTAATTTTCAATCTCACAATCCCGAACCAATCATCTTAAATCACATCTCAATTAACGTTAATCTCAATTTCCCATATTTACAAAATACTTATTCACACATGTAACATCTAAATAATTAAAAAGATTTAGAATATGAACTACTTCTAACTTCAGAATTTAATTCAAGAATTTACAAATCTAATAGTATGCATACAATTCATCTGTTAACAACTGTGATAACATAACATGTACAAGATTATTTTCAACTAATTTACACTGCTCAAAAGAATATTACATGCATTACATGTCACCAAAATACTAAACCATAAAGATTTAATTATTAAATTAATCATAAAATTAAATATTGTCCATAATTCTACATCTGCTGCTACATATTTTAATTAACACTAACAACTCAAAGTCAATTCTTTACAAAGTTATGCACATCTTCAACTAATCCACATTGTTCATCTTTTCACCCAAGCAATCCTTTACAATAGCTACAACCCCCAACAATTTAATTAATTATTAATAATCAAGATACCAATAAATCCGGTAATTCATACAATTATCATCAATCTAGCTATTTTCTCATTGGTGCCAATAAATCCAATAATTCATATAATTGCTATTAATTTGTCTATCCCTTCATAAATGCCAATAAATCTAGTAACTTCTCTTTGTTACTAATATTTCTTATTGTTATTTTTCTATTTAATTCTTCATCTTCATTTTCTTTCACACACACATATATGTCTCACCTTTATATACCTTTCATTTTTATGAGTAAATTCTTACCTAATCATGAGACTTGTTTCTGTTGAATTTAAACTAGGGTATATTAAATTTTATTATATTATATTTCATCATAATTATTTTATTATTTATTTATTACATTTGGTTTTAATTAGCTTTTCTATTTTTTTTATTTTTCAAGTATTTTTTCATAATTTATTTTTTCCCAGTGGTTTACACCGTAGAAAGGGAAGTAATAAAAAAAGCATAAAGACCAACTCTAAAAAAATAAATATTAAATGATAAAATTAAAAAATAAAAATAAAAAAGAACATAAAAAAAACCAAAGCCAATCGATGTTAACCTTCAATACTCTTGATCATCATGGGGCTGAGATTAACTGCATAAAAGATAAATCTAAAAAAATAATAAAGCAAAATTCTCAATAAAAAAAATCATGAGGCATGGAATTGATTTTTTTTAAAGCAATAAAAAAATTTAAATCAACTCGAGTTAACCTATTAATCAGGTGACCATGGACATAAAATTTAAATAATCCTATAGAAAGAAAGTGAAAAAAAAACATGAAAACCAACCCCACAAAAATCAAATATTGAAAAATAAAATTAAAAATAATTTTATAAAAAAATCTAAAAAAATAAAGTAATCCCATGTTAATCTTTGAAATTTGTGGTTCAATAAAAAAAATCGAGGGATGAATTTTTTTAAATGTAATAAAATGAAGATCCATAACAAAATAAATATAAGTAAAAAGAACAGGTTTCTATTTTTGCTTAATTTGTTTTCTCTTCGATTTGTTTCTTCTTTTGAATGTTTGTTCTCCCACTCTTCATTATTCTAAAACTTTTCCATCAAAGAATTACTTTTAAATTTTCTTTCATGTCTAATTTTAACAAAATGAAATAGGCTAAATATTCAAACCTCTGTTATTCGAGAATTAGTTTTTGTGCTTTTAATTTCATTTTTTACCTTCTTATACTTTAAATCAAGTTTTTTTTTTTTTTTTTAGTTCCCTCCAAATTTTGCATATCAAGCTAATGAAATGACTTGTATTCTCTCAACTTCAATAACCTTTTAACCTAATTAATCAATTTTAATTTTTTTTTCTGGGAAATAAAACTTAATAATTTTAATTCTCCATCCAATAATTTTGATTTTTTTAATATCCTTTCTTTGAAAAAATTAAAAAAATTAAAAAAAATTTAGATGGAGAATTAAATTTATTTGTCTTGTTTTTAAAATTTAAAATTATTTCATAGAAAAAAATTAAATTGATTAATAAGGTTGAATATTATTTATCTTAAGAGTATTTAAATCATTTTAATAGTTTTATATGCAAAATAGGGAGACAATCTTGAAAAAAAAAATAATAGATGTTGATTTCAAACACATTTAAGTATTCTTAAATGACTTTAACTTAGTAGAAGTTTGAGTGTTTAGCTAATAAAATATATTGCAATTAGGGTTATTAACTAATATACTAAACCGTGTAGGGGATTTACTGTTTCCCTACATACAAAACACTATGGATTACAACAGTAATCCACAGTGATTCTTCTCCTTTTTTTTTTGTTTTTTTTTCAAATTTTTTTTTCAACTTTCTTATTTTATCTTTTTTATTTATTTATTTTTTTTCAATGATTCTTCTCCCTGTTAGCTTTTCCTTTTTTTTTGTTTTTTTTTAAAAATTTTTTTGTCAACTTTCTTATTTTTTCTTATTTTTTCATTTATTCTTCTCCCTGTTTGCTTTTTTTTTTAGCTTTTCCCTTTTTTTCTTTTTTTTTTGTTTTTTTTCAAAAATTTTTTTGTCAACTTTCTTATTTTTTATTTTATTTATTTATTTTTTTTCAAAATTAGTTTTGTTGATTTTACCTTTTAAATATTAACCTAGTTAAAATTTTTGCTTTATAATTTTTTTCTTTAAAATACTATGGATTGCTGTGATGTTTTTCCACTTAGTTTTTCTATTTTATTTCTTTATTTTATAAAATTATATTTGTCAATTTTTTTATAATATTGAGCTGATTGAAAATTTGGTTTTGTAATTTTTTTTCTTTAAAACATTGTTGATTGCTACAGTGTTTCTCCGCATGATTGTTTTCTCTCCAAAATTATCTGGTTAAAAATTACAGTTACAATATGTAAGGAAAGCACTGTAACTTTTTTTGAAAATTACTGTTCATTGCTATAGTGTTTTTTCCCACATGGTTTTTTGTATAATTCTTTTTCAAATTATCCTTTTCAATTTTATTTTTTTAATATTAAGTTGTTTGTGAATTACAATTACAAGTCATTACAAATAAGGCTAAATCATGTGAAGAAGCACTGTAGCTTTCATCACAAAACACTATGAATTGCTATAGTGTTTCCAACATGATTTTGTTTTCCTTTTTTTGATGTTTGTTTTGTTATTTTTTTTCTAAAATTGTCTCTGTTGATTTTTTTTTAATATTGAGCTGATTAAGAATTTAGCTTTATAATTTTTTTCTTTAAAATATTGTGAATTGTTGCAGTGTTTTTCCATGTGATTTTTTTATGATTTTTTTCAAAATTATCTTTGTCGATTTTTTTAAAATATTGAGTTGGTTAAGAATTATAATTATAATAAAACTAAATCATATGAGGAAAGCGTTGTATTTTTTCTCACAAAACACTGTGGATTGCTACAATATTTCTCTAAATGGTTTTTTATTTTATTTTATTGGAAAAAGCGTTATAGTTTTTCTCACAAAACATTGTCAATTGCTACAACGTTTTTTCTCATGGGTTTTTTTCCTTCCAAAATTATCTTTGTTGGTTTTTTTTTTTTAATATTAAGTTGGTTGAGAATTTAGCTTTGTAATTTTTTTTCTTTTTATTAACTGAAAAGCTAAATCATGTGGCGAAAACACTGTATCTTTCCTCACAAAACACTGTAAATTACTACAAATCATTTTGTTTAGTCTCTAAGTTTTGGATCACTAACACAACTTTTTTTTTCGTCATGAAATATTTGCTCCATCATGCCTTTAATTTCTATTACTGATCTAGCGCTGGTTCACCACAATTATAACACTATCAAATGAATTAGAAAAAGAAAACAAACTTGAGTCAACTCATCAAACCTACATTACTCCGGGTTATAAGACTGAGATAATCTCATAAAAAAATAAATTGAAAAAATTAGAAGTTTAATACCCAATAAATTTAATGTTAAATGATGTAATTGAAATTGAAAAAAAAAACTAAAAGAATAAAAAAAAACTATTATAGTGAATAATATTTTTTTGAAGATGAGTAAAGTAAAATCCCTTTCTCTTTTAATTTTTTTTTGTTAATTTTAAAAGACACCTATTTTTTTTTTAAATATCATATTTTTTTACTAGTGAACATGAGTATTAGTTGTATATTACGATGTTATTAATATTGTATTAAAGATTTTTCAGAAACGAAAATTTATATTAAGAACATAATAATTATTTAAAAGTTTTTAACGCTTTTATATAATTTTTTATATAGTAATTAATAGATTATAAAGTATAGATTTGCACACAAACAATATCTGCCCTGTCAAGTATCAAATTCTAAACAATAACGGTGGCGATAAATATTAAATATTTAAAGAAACCTACAAACAAACTAGTTGTTTTAATTTATTCTATCACTATAAAAAAAAAATTAAAAGCTTAACTTGTCAAAATTAATTAAAACAATCTCTTATATTAAAACAATTCTACATGTCAAAATTACAAAGACATCAACCCTGTATAAAAGAAAATATATGTTAATGCACTTGAGCGTCTAGCTCAGTGGTCAATCGTGTGACTTGTTCCGCCCCCGTCCCGAGTTCGATCCTCTATGTGCACGCCTGTCACCCCCACGGTGCCTTACCTGCTCACTGGGGTTGCAGGATGTTCAGTGGACCTTGGGGAATAGTCGTGATGCGCGCAAACTGGCCCGGACACCCCACGTTAATAATATATATATATATATATATATATATATGTGTGTGTGTGTGTGTGTGTGTGTGTGTGTGTGTGTTAATGCTAGAATGCAAATTTAACTTCTATCTCTTTTATTTTTATATGTGAGAAAGAGCGACGATGGTGTTCGAAAATATAATAAATATTGTTTTTCAAAGTATTTTTCACTTAAAATTATATTAAAATAATATATTTTTTTAAAAATATTTATCTTTAATATCAACACATCAAAATAATAAAAAAATTAATTTAAAAAAAAATCAAATTTAAAAAAAAAATTTCAATTTCAATTCCAAACACCACGGACATCCCATGAAGGCATATAAAATTATATATATGTATATGTATGTGTGTGTGTGTTACAAGAGATGCTTATACTATATTATAAATGTCTGCACAAAGGGATGAGTACGGAATCACATAATTTATACATCTTGCTACAGCTCAACTCATTATTACCTTTACGTACGCCACAAGTTTCTTCACGCTAGCAAGCAAGCAAGCAAGATCCCTTTTTTGACTGCTGCCTCGTAAAATATCAGATGGCGCGCGATGCATAATTGGTTATATGTTACTCTCTCAGTCAAACACAGTGGAGGCGCCGCCCAAATTCTATGTGAAACCGATCTGACGTGCGACACTATACCCTCTCATCTGCCGTCTCTTCCTCTCACCAACATCTTGTTACAGCTTCCAACTGTGCACTGCTTTCATTTTCTTTGTTCGCCGGCATCTTCCGTTAAAATCGATCGAGCCTATATTTTAATATCAAGAGAGGCACTCGAGCTACAAAAACAATGGCAAAGGCAAACCTCCTTACTGCTAGGGTTAAACCCTTTAATTATTTTATTAATTTGGCGGAAATACAACAACCCTTACCTCTTTATTTTATTATATATATATAAAGCTGTTCTACTATATATTTAAAGGGAAGTTCCCAAACTAAGCTTACACTTGATTTCCGTATGTGCATGCCTTGCCACAAATACTTATAGAAAGTGACGTACGGCTCTTGCCGCCATTGTTGTATTCTTAACGAGAGATCATATATAGTTCTTCTCTCCAACAGAGAAAGTAAAGATTTTTGGGTAGCGATCAGTACTATATATATAGATGAGGAGGGTATTGTTTTTAGTGGCGGCTGTTTTAGCAGTTATTGGCAGTGGTAGTGCCGTTCGTGGCGGAGATGTAACGTACGATAGCAGATCTTTGATCATTGATGGGCAACGGAAGATTGTTTTCTCTGGTTCTATTCACTATCCTCGAAGCACCCCAGAGGTACTTTAGCTTACAAACCCTTCTATGCATGCCATAATTGTTTTCGTTTTGGAAGAAGAACAAGCTTGCCAGCGAGCTGATCACTGTATTTCAATGCAGTACGTAGTTGTTCTCGTTGAAAATTAGAATGAAGAAATCATGAATATTGAAAGTTAATTTGTTATAGTGATAAAGTTAATTAGTTCGATATCAATCACTTGGATAATTTCATTTCATTATAAGTTCACTAACTTGGAAAATCATATTCAGTAGTCTAGAACAAAGGATTATCATTAAAAAAAACATTATTTATCCGAATTTTACAACTTGCATTTCTCGACCCACATATAAGTGTATTATTGACCGGAAACCTCGAGTTTGCGGTCTCCCCCATCATTTAAATCAAGTATTGAAACTCTTAGTGAGGTCTTTGATATATATTGCAGTATATATTGATTGTTTTTCAAAGTAATTCATTTATAAATATATAAAAATAATATTTTTTTATTTTTTTAAAATTTATTTTTAATATCAACACGTCAAATAAATTTTTTTTTACTTCAATTTTACTTTTTGTGGTTTCATACATACATTACATTACATTACATGCTCTCACACAAACATTATATAGTTTAACAAAAGAAATCAAACACAGCTCACCAAGAACAAGATGTAGGGTTTTATTGCATTTGTACGCAAATGTTGTAGTATACATAGCAGTTGACTTTATTTTCTTTCTCAAGTATATATTTTCTTAGTGTTGTTGGATCTCCATGAGAAATGCCCCTCTTGCACTCTTCCTAATCCATCCATCTATTATCTTTTTTCCTGCACTTAAAAGCTCATCTGGGTAACATAGAAAGGGATCCCTCGAGATTCTCGATGAGGCTAGCTGTTCTCCTTTTTTTTTTTCTTTTTTTTTTTCAGCACACAAGGAAATCTGTCCTGCTGTGTGTAGCCATGTAAATCTACATTTTTAAACATCAATTATTTAGAAAATAATATAAAATTATTATTGAAATTTTATATAAAAACTTAATTTTTTAATATAATATCAACTTGTCTTATTCATCAAATGACTATAAATTCAAATCTTATTAGTTCCATTCTAATTACTTTAGGGAGTAATATAAAACTATTCTTGAAACTTCACGTGATAATTTATGATTATTTGTGGAATTTATATATTTTTATATAAAAAAGAAAAAAAATATAGAAAGCCCTTTTTTTCTTTTTTAAGATTTGAATGGAAAATATATGAAAATGAAAATCCCAAGTTTTGATCGCTAGATTATCTCTTCAAACGACAGCATTCATTGGTATTATTTCAACATGGGGGGGGGGCATCGTAATATTAATGGCTTGATCCAACGTTATTTAATATTTGAAGATAATTACAAGAAATGCGATGGTAAATTAATTATATTATATATCTTATAATAATGTTGAAGTTTTAATAAATTAATCATCAGAATTGAGAGTTGGATGTAAATGATATTCGGCCGGGGATTTGATCCATGTAGCTTCTACGTACGTTCATCAGAAAATAATTGTATAATCTAATGTTATGTTCCTTACATTTTAATCAAGATCGATTAATTACTCCTCGCAATATTAAAAATAACTAGATATATAATTTCTTGTGACTAGTGTTGACCATTCTCAATTTATTTATTTTTTTTTCCAAAACCCAATTCTTTTCTTATAATTTTTCCCATCTTACCTGTTTTTCAAAAAAATAAAATAAAAAAATGAATGCTGCTAGTTGTGTTACTAACAGTAAATATTTGCAGATGTGGCCATCTCTGATAGCCAAAGCCAAGGAAGGAGGACTGGATGCCATAGAAACCTACGTGTTTTGGAATGTCCATGA